>Ga0310695_10001097_pt1 | contig 66005 bp, 53 predicted proteins | sample RumenRJG_04DNA_FD_203882 | JGI IMG/M metagenome (GOLD analysis project Ga0310695, IMG submission 203882) | Bovine rumen microbial communities from Lethbridge, Alberta, Canada - RJG_04 (v2) (version 2) | ecosystem: Host-associated > Mammals > Digestive system > Stomach > Rumen | place: Canada... | reverse complement strand
GAACGAGACCTTCGGGCAGCTCGCTGGCATTCGTCCATCCTCAATGTGGCAGGATTGTCGACATTCGCCGCCGAATCTTGTAGTCTTCTGATAGTCGAATGTATGGCGGCTGATGTTTCGCAGACTTCTCTTCAATAGCCGCTTTCAGTGTCGCCGAAGGCGTTTCAGGGTATTCTGTGGTTAAAGATTCCACACAGGGCCGCGCTCCGTCGCGGCCACATATGACGGACGGGACAGAGCCCGTCCCTCCCTGATGCAAATCAAACCCTTTAATTGCCGGAGCAATAGATTAGCCCGCGCAGCGGGCGTTCTAGGTTAGGAACGGGGCCACCGCCCCGTTCCGTTCTAGACTATCTAGCCTTTCCACAAAAAACGCAGAGCGCGGCATTTCTGCCGCGCTCCTCGTTTCTGCGCTCTTCGCGCACTGACTTACTCAGCGAATTCCGTCGTGCCCACGCTCACCTTGAAGAAGCCCGCCGCTTCCGTCAGGCCCGAGATCGCGATCTCGCTGCCGTCGGTCGTGCCCGTCGCGGTCGTCGCGATCGGCAGCTTGCTGCCGCTCTCGACCTTGTAGTAGAAGCCGGCCGGAAGCGCCACACTTGTCGCGCCCGCTTTAACGGCTTCCAGCGCCGCCTCAACCGCAGCATCAACGTCCGCGTCCAGCGCGGTCTCGTTCAGCGTAACGGTCACTTCAAAGACGCCCGCCGTTTCCGTTTCAACGGCGTTCTTGGTGTAGTACTTCTGCGATGCTTCGTACACGGTGCCATTGACGCCCCGCACCGTCACCGCCTCAACCGCCGCCTCCGAGTCAGTAGCCTTGACCTGCACAGGTGTACCCGGGACGGTCTCAGCCGTCTCCGGCACGACCGGCTCGTCGCCGCCTTCATCCGCAACGATGTTGATAGCCAGCTCAAGACCGTTTTCGATCATGTTCTGCGTCACCGTCACCTGGAAGGTGTAGACGTAAACCGTATCGCCATCAAGGTCCTTCGGTTCTTCATCCTTTGTCACATCATAGCCAGTAACAGACGGCTTGAAGCCCTCAACGACCGTCGCGGCAAACGTAATCTTCTCACCAACTGTCGCCACAATCGATGCCTTAAGATCTTCAATCTCCGTGGCCTCGCCATCTTCAACTGCGTAAGTAAATGCGAGCAGATACGAATCCTCACCCGTCACTGTTGCCGTCGTTTCCACGGTGTCCACCACCACCGGCGGGAACGGATCGGTCGTCGTCCAGACCACATTGTCAAGCGCGCCCGTGCCCTGGAAGCCCGCTTCGGCAATCGTCGTTGCGAGCTTGTCGGTTTGCTGGACCAAGCTGTAGAACAAATCCGTGCCACCAGAAGTAACCAGCTTCCCATCAATATAGACGTTGAAAGCGGTTGTGTAATTCTCTCCATCGCCAGAAAGTACACGCGTCGCCTTGACCGTCAGGCGATACCACGTATCAGCCGAATAATCACCATCAATGATAAACGGAGTCTTGTCATATGCTCCGCTCGTCCCATTGTAAAGACCCGCCGTCACGATCAGATTGGTCGTCGTGTCGTCGCCCTTCAGCCACACGAGGAGCTTATCGCCGTCCGAGACCTCGACATTCGTCTCGCTCGCCGTGAACTTGACATTGGCATCGAAGAACAACGCCCCTTGAGTGAGTTGAGTGAGGTCGACGCTGCCCGCATCCGCGCCCGCCTTGCGGAACATCACATCGTTGCCCGTATCGACCGACAGGAAGGTCGCGTTTGATGCCGCGCCCTTAAACGCATCCGGAACATTTGCCGGCGGGTCAATTTCGGCACCCGTGTACGTCTTCAGCACGGTCTGGGAGAAGTCACCCGTTCCTGTCCAGTACTGGTACCGTGTGCCATCTGAACTGCCTGTATCGTCTGTGTCGACTTTAAACGGTTTGTCGCCGTAGTCTTCGAACCCAGTCGAGTTCAGAACGTCGGCCTGCGCCAGAGCGGCGAAACCGAGTGCTGCGACTGTCGTCATCATCAGCTTTTTCATGGTTTTTTCTCCTTTGTTTGTTGTGTTTTGAAATCTGCCTTTTCCAATGTTCACCATCATTTTACCAAATATTCTTCTCCCCCGCAAGGGGGAATTTAAAAAATTTTCACCCGCATGGGGGAAAGCAGGAGCGGACGAGCTGCTTGACGTCCTGCGCGCGGTCGCGCGCACAGACGAGCGTCGCGTGCGGCGTGTGCACCACGACGACATTCTCCAGCCCGACCACCGCCGTCACGTGCGCGTCGTCCGACACGATGATGTTGTTCCCCGCGTCGTACACCGCCGTCTTCCCCAGCCGCACGTTCCCGCGCGCGTCCGCCGGAAAGTGCGCGGCAATCGCGTTCCAGCCGCCCACGTCGTCCCACGTGAACGCACAGCGCGCGACCAGGATGTTCGTCGCCTTCTCCATCACCGCGTAGTCCACGCTCGTCGCGCGGATCGCAGGATAGCGCGCCGCCATCACCGCCTCCACGTCCGGCGCGGCGGCGACGGCCTCAATCAGCCCGCTGAACTCCGGCGCGTGCGCGGCAAACGCCGCCGCCATCGTCGACGCCTTCCAGATGAACATCCCCGCGTTCCAGCTGTAGCGGCCCGTCGCGAGATACGCCTTGGCCGTCTCCAGGTCGGGCTTCTCCACAAACCGCTCCACCTTCGCAAATTCGCTCGCCGTGCCGAAATCAACCTTCTCCGCGCGCGCGATGTAGCCGAAACCCGTCGCAGGATGGTCCGGCTCGACGCCGAGCGTGACGATCGCGTCGCTTCGGGCCGCGACCGCGAGCGCATCGCCCAGGACGCGGCGGAACGCCTCCTCCGGCGTCATCAGCTGGTCGGCCGTCAGGATCGCGCCCACGGCGTCCGCGCCGCCGCGCGCGCGCACCATCCCGACCGCGACGGCGACCGCCGCCGCCGTATCGCGCCGGCACGGCTCGCCGACGATGTTGGCCGGCGGCACCATCGGCAGCGCCGCGCGCGTCTGGGCGACGAACCGCGCGGCGGTGATGACGAGAATGCGTTCGGGCGGGATCAGGCCCGCGAGCCGGTCCGCCGCGTGGCGGATCAAGGGCCTGCCGCCGAAGAGCTCGACGAACTGCTTGGGCCGTTCCGGCGTCGACAGCGGCCACAGCCGCTCGCCGCCGCCGCCCGCCAGGATCACCGCGTAGGAGTCGCCGCGCGCCATCGCCTTACGCATTCTTGAGCTTCAGTTCCTTCTCCGCGAGCGCGAGGTCGGCCTCAACCATCATCTTGACGAGGTCGGGGAACTTGACCTTCGGCTCCCAGCCGAGCTCGGTGCGCGCCTTCGTCGCGTCGCCGAGGAGCTGGTCCACTTCCGTCGGGCGGATGTAGCGCGCGTCGTATTCGACGTACTTCTCCCAGTCGAGATCGACCATCCCGAACGCGAGCTTGAGGAACTCCTTGACGGAATGCATCTCGCCCGTCGCGAGCACGAAGTCCTCGGGACGCTCGTGCTGGAGGATGCGCCACATGCCCTCCACGTAATCGCCCGCAAAGCCCCAGTCGCGCAGCGAATTGATGTTGCCCATGTAGAGCTTGTCCTGCAGCCCCATCTTGATGCGGCCGACGGCGCGCGTGATCTTGCGCGTCACGAACGTCTCGCCGCGGCGGGGCGACTCGTGGTTGAAGAGGATGCCGTTCGACGCGAAGACGCTGTACGCCTCGCGGTAGTTGCGCACGGCCCAGTACGCGTAGAGCTTGGCGACGGCGTAGGGGCTGCGCGGATAAAAGGGCGTCGTCTCCTTCTGCGGCACTTCCTGCACGAGGCCGAAGAGCTCCGAGGTCGACGCCTGGTAGAAGCGCGTCTTGCCGGCGCGGCCCGTCAGGTGGATCGCCTCCAGGAGCCGCATCGCGCCGAGCGCGTCCACGTCGCCCGTGAACTCGGGCGAATCGAACGACACGCGCACGTGGCTCTGCGCCGCGAGGTTGTAGATCTCGTCCGGCGCGATCTCGTAGACGAGGCGGATCAGGTTCGAGCTGTCGCCCATGTCGCCGTAGTGGAGGAAGAGCGTGCGCCCGTTGATGTGCGGATCCTGATAGAGGTGCTCGATGCGGCCGGTGTTGAACGTCGACGCGCGGCGGATGAGCCCGTGGACCTCGTAGCCCTTGGCGAGCAGCAGTTCCGCGAGATAGGAGCCGTCCTGGCCCGTGATGCCGGTGATGAGTGCTTTTTTCATAGAGAGCGTTAGTATATCATATTCGCGCTACGCGCGCAGGATGCCGAGCTCGAACGCGCGGCCGACGGCGCTCGTCGCGTTCGGCACATGCAGCTTGACCATGATCCCCTTCAGGTGCGTCTTGACCGACTCCGAGCCGATGCCGAGCGCGGCCGCGATCTGGTCGCGCTGGAGCCCCTTCGCGAGGTGGCGCAGGACGTCGAGCTCGCGCGCGGTGAGCGGCGAGGGCGCCGACTGGAACACCTCGCAGACGAAGTCGCCGCCGCCCGCGGCGATTTCGCGGATCGCCTCCGAGAGACGGTCCTGGTCCACGTCCTTGGGCAGATACCCCTTCGCGCCCAGCTCGCGCGCGCGCTGCTCCTCGTCCTTGAGCGGCATCCCGGCCAGCAGCAGGACCTTCGCGCCCTTCAGCCGCTCCAGCATGGCGAACCCGTCGAGCTTCGGCATGCGCACGTCGCTCAGGATCACGTCGGGCCGCGCCTCGGCGACGAGTTTCAGCGCCTCTTCGCCGTTGGCGGCGAGCCCCGCGACGGCGAAGCCCTCCTCGCTCTCCAGCATCGCCGCCAGGCCCTCGCGGACCATCGGGTGGTCGTCGACGATCAGAATGCGGATCGCGTTCACTTACCTCAGCTCCTCGTAGCGGTCGCCCTTGAATGTGAAGTCCGTTCCGGTGCAGAGCCACTCGGTCAGCTTGCGGTGGTCGCCGGAGGAAAGGCCGCTCTTGGGCATCGTCAGCTTCTCGGTGTGCGCGTCGGCGAAGACGACGTGCGCGACCTTCGTGCGCTTGCCGGCGGTGTGGTTGAAGCCGATCAGCTCGCCGCCCTCGTTCGTCTTGTACTGGAGCACGCAGTCGTTGACCGTGCCCGCCGACGCGCTGTCGTCGACCGGCTCGGACGTGTAGCCCTCCTGGAACTGGAGCTCGGCGAGCAGCAGCCGGCGGTCGGCGCGGTCGAGCGTGTCGTAGCGGATGCCGTAGTACGAATCCGGCTTCGCGCTGCCGCCCTTCGTGTTGTCCCAGCCGAAGAAGCTGTTCATCACGTACGTCCAGAGCGGGCGGTTGCGCTGGAAGCGCTTGAGGCGCGTGTGCTCGGGGCAGACGAACAGCTCGCGGTTGCCCGAGATGTGCTTCCAGAGGACGCCGTTCGTCAGCGCGTACGTGCGCTTGATGTCGTCCTGGTCGTAGCTGCTCGTCATCCAGCTCGCGCTCGCGATGTGCGACTGCACGGTGCCCGCGTACGCGCCCTGCGAATCCCAGCTGATCCAGCCGGGCATCTCGCGGTAGCGCATCTTGACGTTGCGGATGCCCTGCGACTCGTCGATGCCCACGCGCTCGATCGATCCGGCGAGCGGGTAGAAGCCGAACGACATGCCGTACGTCTGGCACGCGGTCGCGAGGTTGCGCATGTTCGTCAGGCACTTGACGGCGCGCGCCGATTCGGTGCCGCCGGCGAACGAGCCGATCAGCACGGCGGAGAGAATGCCCAGAATGCCGATGACGACGAGCAGTTCAACGAGGGTGAAGCCTTTTTTCATGGTGTGTTTACTCCAGCTGCTTGTAGAAGAGGATGCGCGTGCGGTGCGGGTAGCCGCTGCCGGACTCGCCGGCGTTCGACACGTTGCCCGAGGTCGCGGTCGGGTCGCGCCAGACGAGCGCCACCGCGCGGCCGCCGAGCTGCGGCGGAATCCGGCTCATCATGCCGCCGCCCATCATCAGCGGTTCGGCGCGCACGAAGATGAGGAAGAGCTGCTGCCGCGCGGCGAAGCAGTCGCGCCAGAAGCCGTAGAGGAACGAACGGTCCGCGCTCCACAGCTTGGTGGAGCCGAGGTTCACGCCGCAGAACTCGCTTTCGTTCTGGCCCTCCCAGTCGAGATCGTCGAACGCGGCCTTCCAGTCCGCCCGGCCGCCGGACGGCTCCGGCACGCCCTCGTCGCCCGTCGTGTCGCGGCCGCGCATCTTGTCCATGAACGCGCCGGCGATCGCCGCGAGCTTCGCGTACTCGATGCGCGTGTCGCTCTGCATCGCGTTCCAGGCGTACTGCGAGTTGAACTCCTGCGCCGACAGGTCCTCCAGCGTCTCCTCCTGGTTGTTCGTCGAGGCCATGCGCCAGTCGACGGGCGTGTTGGCGAAGGCCGCCATGACGACGTTCGTCTGGTCGCTGTACGGGTTCACCTTGAAGCCCGTGCCCGCGCTCGTGAAGCCGCAGCCCTCGAAGTCGTCGGCGTTCCCCGAGCCGCAGTCGTAGGCGCAGTACGTCTTCCACATGATGCCGGAGTTGAGCGCGCCGCCGACGTTCGCGGCGAACTCGCTGCGGCCGTCGGGCCGCGCGTAGTGGCCCGTGGTGGCGTCGCCCTTCGCGTCGAGCCGCGTGCCGAGGCTCGGAATCAGCGCGAGCTCGTAGATCGACTGGAGATAGCCCTGGTCGCTCGTCGCCAGGAAGATGTCGCCGTCGCGGTCGGGCGCGGTGGTGCTGTTCAGCCAGTCGTTCGCGGTCGCGTTCGCCGCCTGGTACCAGCTTTCCGGCGCGTGGTTGAAGCGCGGATCGTCCACCTTCACGGCCGCGGGGCTGAGCTGGAGCGGCTGCTCGGTCGCGCCGGTATCCTCCATCCACTCCGAATCGTACCGGATCCGGATGCCCGTGCCGAAGCGCATCACCGGCCAGCTGCTGTTCGGATGGTCGACGCGCGTGACGATGCGGTCGTTGTCGATGCCGTTGAACGTCTTGTCGTCGAGGACGGAGGCCGGCACGAGATCGACCGTCTTGCTGTTCTTGTCGGTCACGCGCACCCACAGCGCGAGATTGAGCGACGCCGCGCCGCCGTTGCCGGCGTTGATCAGGTCGCGGAACTGGTTGTCGTTGGCGTACTCCGGCCGGACGACGCCGCGCGACGACAGCGGCGGCAGGCCGCAGTGCGCCCGGACGACGCCGAAGCCGCAGCCCGCGCCCGCCGCCTGCGCGGCCTCGAGCGTGTTGGGCGTCGGCGTGAGAATGCCCGTGTTGGGGTTGGCCTGCCATGTGCGCGTCCACGTGTACGTCACCTCCATGACCGGCGTCTGGCCGAGCGTCGAGGCGACGCCGCGCGCGCCGCGCGTGTCGATCAACAGCTCCTTGACGGCGTCCTCCTCGGAATCGCGGTTCTGCGACTTGAGGTCGAGCTGCTGCGCCGAGCCGAAGGGGATGTTGAGGATGCCGTCCTTCAGCGTCGGGTTCGCCGACGTCAGCTCGCCCGTGTTCGCGATGTGCAGCGCGTCGTCGGCGCTCGACCTCAGGCCCATCGGGTCGCCGTCGAGCGTGAAGAAGAGCGCCATCTTGCCGTCGACCTTGAAGTTCTCGTCCGAGATCGCGTCCTCGTGGGCGAAGGGATAGGCGAAGACGGACTTGATGCCCGCGCCGAGGCCCTCCGCGAACTTCTGGCCGTCGATCGTGTAGGACACCTTCACGTACACCTGGTCCGTGCCGCCCGCCGGTCCCGTCGTCGGCGCCGGGCTGGTGCAGTCCTCGTTGCCGCAGACGTCGCTCGCATCCGCCTCGATCCGGAGCGCGGACGAGTCGAAGCCCGGCTTGAGCGCGACGCACATCGGCGCGCGTTCGACGGTCGGGATCGCGAGCGAGATCGGCACGCGGTCCTCGTCGAGGTAGTCGAAGAGCGCGGCCATGCCGAGCGTGGAGAGGCTGTCGTTCAGGCGCCCGCTGCGCCCGACGATGTCCATCAGCGTCGTCCGGTTGCCCTCGCGGAGCTGGTCGTACGTGAAGGGCTGGTACTGGCCGTCGGCGAGGTCGTAGAGCTCGGAATAGTCGCTCTGCTCCTCCTCCGCCTCGGGCGATTCGGGCGGGAAGTAGCTGTCGGTGACGAACGTCATCTTCACCGCCTTGTCGACCTCGCCGTTGTAGAAGTTGCTGCGGCCGTCGCGGATGTAGCTGTAGAAGTAGCTCTTGATGTCGCCGAACGTCTGGCTGCCGAGCGCGAGGTTGAGGTCGCACAGCGACGTGAGCGGCACCTTGTTCGCGTAGTCGAAGCCGAGTCCGTCCGCGGCCTCGTCGCGGAACTGCTTCATGAACGTCTCGTCCCACTGGCTCGCCGCGCTGCCGGGGCTCGTGTGGCTCGCGTCCTCGAAGAGGTAGGCGAGCGAGATGCGGCGGCCCGACGCGGACGAACGCGCCGTGTTGGCCGTCAGGCGGTTGACGTCGAAGTAGTCCGACACGTCGAGCGCGCAGAAGGCGTAGCGGCCCGCGTCGAATCCGAAGCTCTTCCACTCGCCGGCGGCCGACCGGCGCGAATAGTAGCGCGCCTCGTTGACGAGCGGCGGCGGGATGTAGGCCAGGCCCTCGAGCGTCAGCACGGGCGCGGTCGCGTCGGCGCTGCGGAGCGTGTTCGCGCCGATGTAGACGCGGTGCTTCCAGTAGTTGCGCTGACGGCCGATGTATTCGTTGCCGACGCCGGGATGCGGGTTGTTGGCGACGGCGAGGTCGATCTCGTCGATGGCGCGCGCGAGCGCCGACTTGACGAGATGGCGCGAGGCCGCGGCGCGGCGCAGGTAGCTCGACGGCAGGCGCGAGTAGCGCATGTACGCCGAGAACGCGACCGCCGAGACGATCATGAAGGCCATCATGCCCAGGACGATGAGGAGCGCGGAGCCTTTCTTCATTTCCTCTCCTCCGCGTCAAGCCGGGTGAAGTTGGGCAGGTAGTAGCCCGTGGTGAGCGACGACATCGAGTTGAGCCCCGCGATCGCCCCTTCCTTGATCGTGACCTTGTAGGGCGTGCCCCACGGGTCGCGCATCACGCCGCCCGCCGAGAGCGACGCCATCAGCGTGGCGGGGATCTTGTCGCCCGAGTCGCCCGATTCCCGGCCGAGCAGGAAGCCGAGCGCGCCCGCGTCCGCGTCGCGGTCGGTCATCGGTTCGAGCCGGTAGGAGCCGCCGCGCGCGAAGTTCTCGTAGGCGAGGATCGCCTGCGCGACGATGCGGACCTCCGCGGTCGCCTTCTGGATGCGCGCGCGGCGCTGCGAGGCGTTGACGGACGTCGTCATCGCGCCCATGATGACGCCGATCATGCCGACGACCACCAAGAGCTCGATCAGGGTGAAACCTTTCTTATTCGAAGTCATCGGGGTAGCTCCATATGTCGTCCCACGTGTCGAACTCGCGGTCGGGCCCCGCGCACTTCACGTTCACAATGTAGTTCTTGCCGCCCGACGAGCCGCGCGAGCCGCCGACGCCCTTCTGGGTGAGGTCGCGCGGGCGCGTCGTCTTCGTCAGGCCCGTCAGGTACGTCGGCTTGTCGTCCGCCTCCGTCTCGGTCGAGACCGCGCGCGTGCGCAGCTCGCCCTCCTCGTTCCACGGCGAGAGCAGCTTGAGCGTCTCGTTGTTCCAGATGTAGAGGTCGTCGGCCTCCTCGCGGACGGCCGCGATGCATTCGCGCACGTCGCCCAGGTCCTCCACGACCGACGTGCCCGTGCGCCACGCGATCGAGGACTGGTTGAAGATCATGGTGAGGATCGTCACGAGCATCCCCAGAAGGAGGCTCGCCACGAGGAGCTCAAGGATGGTAAAGCCCTTTTTCATTCGTTTGCCTTCCCCTGGAAGCGGACTTCGGCGTAGTACATCGGCGCCGACAGGAGCATCCCCGTCACCTTCGTCGCCCGGAAGCCGATGCGCACGATGGCGCTGTCCTGGTCGTGCATGACGATGAGGCCCGCCTTGGCGTCGCCGAACTGCGAGGACGACCAGCTCCAGCTCGTCGCCGTCGTGTCCTCGCTCGCGAGGCCCGCCGCCGCGAGCTTCGACATCACCTGGCCGAAGACGGTCGCGGCCTTCGACTCCGGGTTGGACTCGACGATGCCGTCGCTGTTGAAATAGTCGGCCCAGCCCGCCTCGCTCGGGAAGCTCGGGATCGTCCGGAAGACGCTCCACTTGAGGTTCGTGGACGAGATCGCCATCACGAGCGGCGAGATGACCGCGTCCGCGTAGGCGGCTGTGGCGACGTCCTCGACGCTCTGGCGGTTCTCGCGGAAGCCGAGCGAATAGAGGCCGACGATGGAAAGGATGCCGCCCGCCATGATCAGGATGGCGAGGTTGACTTCCATAAGTGTAAAGGCGCGTTTCATGGGGCGTGATGTCTCCTTGTCATCTGCTGGGGTCGTCGGAGGTGTCGACCTTCTGCGCGGTGACGTCGCCCGACGCGTTGGGCCGGAGGGCGCTGACCTGGATCGTCCGGCCGCTGGAGCCGCTGCCCGCGGTCGCGCCCGAACCCGCGCTGACCTTCCCCGGCGTGAAGAGGCTCTTCTGCACGTCCTGGACGGGGCTCGCCGTGTCGGTGCGGTAGCTCGTGCCGAAGATGAAGTTCTTCGGCAGCTGGATCTCGGCGAACTCGAAGCCGTAGCCGTCGCCGACGGCCCAGGTCACGCCGTTGCGGTCGAGGAGCTCGTACGCGTAGGCGTCGATCTCGACCGAACCCTGGCCGAGCGCGAGCTCCTGGCTGACGGGCTTGGCCTGCGTGCTCTGGGAGATGATGCTGCGCTTGCGCTCCGCGCCGTCGGCCGCGCCGTTGATCTGGTAGAGGTAGATGCCGTCCTCGCTCGAGCCGCTGCTCTCGCGGTCCTCGTCCTCGTCCTCGTCGAGCGTCAGGCGGCTGTAGCGCAGGTCGCCGAACTCGTCGCGCAGGTAGTTGCCGGAGACGCCCGAGATGCGGCCGGCGCGGCGCACCGCCACGGCCTTGCCCACGACGATGAGCGTCTCGGTGTCGGTCTCCTTCTGGAGCGTCTCGTTCCAGAAGTAGACGGCCACGGGCGCGCGGTCGATCTGGGCGCGCTGGTAGGCGACCTTCATGAATTCGTTGACGTTCTGCATGACGCCGCGCTCCTCCATGCCGCGTTGCATGGCGCGGTAGCCGCCGATGGACACGGTGCCCAGAAGACCCATGATGGCCACGACGACGAGAAGCTCGATCAGTGTAAAGGCGCGTTTCATCACTGCTGGTAGACCTTCATTTCGTCCGAGGGAATGGAATAGACCACCTTGAAGCGGCGGAAGTAGCCGTGGCTCGTCTCCGGGTAGCCGAAGTGCATCTCGGCGACCTTCATCTTCTTCTTCGACTGCTTCGTGCCGCGGATCGCGTCCATGAAGTCCATGCCGAGGCCGCGCGTGCCCGGCTCGCCCTGCGAGCGGCTGACGAAGAGGCCCGAGATGTCCATGCAGGGGTTGCCCTGCTTGGACATGTTGATGAGGTCGGCGATCATCGAATCGATCTCGGAGGCGTCGAGCACGTACTTCTCGGTGTCGGAGTAGTTGTCGGTGCCTTCGTTGTTGCTGCGCGCCGCGAGGTTCCCCGCGCGGATGCGCGCGCCGATCGTGCCCGGCCAGTAGCCCTTCTGCGCATAGAAGGCGGCGAGCCCCTGTTCGACGATGTTGCAGCAGGCGACCGCCTTGCGCGCGCGCGCCTGCTTGATGGAGCTGGCGGCGGCAGTCGTCACGATGCCGAGCAGGATCCCGATGATCCCGATGACCATCATCAGCTCGACGATGGTGAAGCCGCGCCGGTGTGTCTTAGCGGACATTCTGCGTCTGTCCTTTCGTCCAGCTGTAGACGTCGTCGCTGCGCAGGCCCTTCGAGTAGGCCTCCATCCGGCCGTCCTTGCCGCAGCACCAGACGATCGCCGTCGCGCGCACGTCGATCGACTCGCCGCCGACGTTCACGCCCTCGATGATGCCGTCGCCGTCGTAGTCGATGGCGAAGCGCAGGATATGGTCGTCGATCGTGCCGCCCGAGGGCACGCGCGTCGATTCGCTGACCGCGCCTCCGGAGCGGTGGCGGATCACCGCCGTCGCCCAGGGCGAGACGATGCCGAGGCGGTCGTAGCCCGCGAGCGCGCCGTTCGACGTCGTCAGCGACATGTAGGCGGCGAGCGGGTAGGCGGCCGTGGCGGTCAGCCTGCCGTCGCCCTGCGAGGCGGTCCTGAGCACGCGCGGCCACGCGCCGTTCTGCTGGAAGAGCGTCGCGAGCGCCGTCGCCGTGTTGCTGACGAGCTCCTGGCAGCGCGTCTTCTCGGCCGTCTTGGAGAACTTGGAGTAGCCGCCGATCGTCGCGCCGACGAGCACGGCGATGATGCCGAGCACGACCAGCATCTCGATGAGGGTGAATCCTTTTTTCATTTCGCGTCTCCTCCTTGTCAGTTGCTCATGTGAATGATGTCGTCCGTCGTCCACTTCACCACGCACTCGTTCGCGCGCGCGTTGAGCCGCGCGCGGGAGATCCACGGCGGGAAGGTGCGGCCGTTCGGGCCCGCGCTCCAGAGCGTGTACTTCTGGTAGGGCGCGGGCGAATAGTAGTAGAAGTCGTTGTACCAGCCGTCCTTGACCGTCGCGCCGTCGAGGACGTACTGGTCGCCCGTCGAGTCCGCGCCGCCGGGCGAGAAGATCTCGAAGCCCGAGGGGTGCTTGAGGTCGAGCAGCGTCGTGTCGCCCGAGCGGTGCGACTGGATGTCGACGCCGAAGAGCGAGTAGGCGTGCTGGCAGCCGACGATGCCCGCGAGGTTGGGCATCCAGCGCGCGCAGACCGCCTGCGACGGGATGTTGGCCAGGCGCGCGATGTCGCTCTGCTGGCTGCTTTCGAGCCGCGACTTCATCTGCTGCCAGTTGGCGAACGTCTGGCCGGTGAACGGATCGCACGGCAGCACGTTGTTCTGGGCCCACTGCGCGAAGGAGCCGTTGAAGAAGTCGTCCGTGCCGTTCATCATGACGAGGTAGCGCGGCAGGAGGTAGCTCATCAGGCCGAAGCGGAACAGCTGGATGTTGCGCCAGTCCGACTTGTCGCGGTTGGCGCTGAAGCGGCCCGAGTCCGACGCGCCGTCGAAGCCCGCCATCAGCTCGCGGTAGCGGCTCGCGCCGAGCGCCTCCTCGGTGTAGCCCTCCGTGCCCTCCGACATCAGCTGCTTGAGCGCGTCCGACAGGCCCACGATCAGGTTGCGGTACGCCTCGTTGTCGGGGTAGGGGTAGTTGCAGGCGACCGGCTGGGCGCGGCAGGCGGCCTGCACCTGGCGCCAGGCGTCGCGCTCGGCGGCCTGGCCGATCGACGTCCAGTTGAAGATGCCCGTGTTCTCCTGATCCGTCTGCACGCCGTGGATGTCGGCGCGCAGATAGGGGTTGCGCGAGCCGTGGAGCTTGACGGGCGGATAGCTGCCGAACGCGGCGTAGTAGCCCGACAGGCAGTTCTCCAGCCGCTGCAGACGGTCGATCGTGATGGTGCGGTGGTCGCTGTCGCCGCCGATCGAGCTCAGGCGGAAGACCATCGTCATCAGCGTCGCGAGCACCGCGACGACGACCAGCATCTCGATCAGCGTGAAACCGCGCTTCATCACGCACCCGCCCCCGAAACGGACGAAATGATCTTGATCATCGGCAGGAACATCGCGATGACGATGGTGCCGACCACCACGGCGAGGACGATGATGAGGGCCGGTTCGATGGCCGCCGTCATGCCCGCGACCGCGTTGTCCACCTCGTCGTCGTACGTGTTGGCGATGCGCGTGAGCATGTCTGCGAGCGCGCCCGTCTCCTCGCCGACCTCCACCATCGACACGACCATCGGCGGGAAGACCGAGCACTGGCTGAGCGGCTGCGTCATGCCCTCGCCCTCCTTCACGGCGTCGTGGACGTTCTGGAGCGCCTGCGAGACGATGCGGTTGCCGGTCGTGTCGCGCACGATCACGAGCGACTGGAGGATCGGCACGCCGGAGGAAAGAAGCGTGCCCAGCGTGCGCGTCACGCGCGAGACGGCCGTGCGCTGCACGAGCGTGCCGGTGACCGGCATCTTGAGCGACAGGAGGTCGTAGAACTTCGCGCCCGCGGGCGTCTTGCCGACGACCTTCTTGATGACGACGAGCGCCGCGACGATGATGGCGAGCGTGAGGCCGTTGTGCTGCACCCATTCCGACAGGTCGATGACCGCCTGCGTGATCGCGGGCAGCGCCGCGCCGCCGAGCATGTCGTTGAACACCTGCTTGAACTTCGGGATGACGGCGACGAGCAGGAACGCGGTGATGCCGATGGCGGCGACGAGGACGACGATCGGGTAGATCATCGCGCCCTTCACCTTGTTCTTGATCTTCTCGGACTTTTCCGCGAATTCGGCCAGACGCCCGAGCACGACTTCCAGAACGCCGCCCGCTTCGCCCGCCTTGACCATGTTCACGTAGAGGTTGTCGAAGATCTTCGGGTACTGCGTGAGCGACTCCGAGAACGTGCCGCCGGCGGCGATGTTGTCGGCGATGCCGGTCAGCGCCTCGTTCATCTGCGGGTCCTTCATCTGGCGCTTGAGGACCTCCAGGCCGCGCATGAGCGGCAGACCCGCGTTGACGAGCGTCGCCAGCTGGCGCGTGAACTGGGTGAGGACCTTCGTCTTCACCCTGCCGCGCATCCAGCTCGGCAGCTTGATGTTGATTTCCTTGCTGCCGAGGCCCCCGCCCTTCTTCGCGACGGTGCCGCCCGCCTTCTTCGCGGGCTTCTTCGACGGCTGGGCCGCCGGCGCGTTCTTCACTTCACCGAGCGCGGTCGGCAGAAGCCCCTGCGCACGAACTGCGGCGATGGCGCTTGCGCGGTCGCCGGCCTCGATCTGGCCGCGGGTCTCGTTGCCCGCGGCGTCCTTCGCGATATATTGGAATGTCGCCATAGAATCCTTTTGCAAGTTTGAAAAGATTATATCACATCTCAACTACGCCAGTCAACGGAATCGGGCGAGGGGGCTCGGTTTCCAGAATCCTGGGAATCCAGCCCCTACAGATTTTTCAGGAGCTCGGCGGCGGCGCGCGATTCCGCTTCCTTGCGGCTCGACGCGCTGGCCGTCGCCTCGCCCACGTCCGCCACGGACACGCGCACGGTGAAAACCGGCGCGTGCGACTTGCCCGCGACGCGCACGAGCGTGTATTCGGGCTGGCGCGGCGGCGTCATCGCCTGCGTCTTGATCTGGAGATCGCCCTTCGGGTTGCCGCTCCACGCGCCCGCCTCGGCGTTGACCTCCAGCTCCAGCGCGTCGAAGACGGCCTTCGCGGCCGCGAGCCCGCCGTCGAGCCACGCCGCGCCGATGATCGCCTCGATCGCGTCGGCGAGCGTCTTGGACGTCCGCGGCAGTTCCGCCGCGCCGCGGTTGCGCCGCAGGTGCGCGGCGAGGCCGAGCCGTTCGGCGGCGGCGCAGAGCGCGGCGGACGAGACGAGGTGCGTGCGCTTGACGGTGAGCGGCCCTTCCGCCTCGTCCGGAAATTCGGCATAGAGGCGGTCGGCGGCCAGGAAGCCGAGCACGGCGTCGCCGAGGAATTCGAGCCGCTGATTGTCATGCGCCGTCGGCTCGCTCATGCGAAACGACGGCGTCGTGAGCGCCTCCGCGAGCAGCGCGGGGTTGCGGAACTCGTAGCCGAGGTTCATTCGGCGGGCGCTGCTTCCGCTTCCGGCTCCGCAGCCGCCTCAGGTGCCGCTTCAGGCTCAGCGGGCGGTTCCGGTGCCGCCTCGGGCTCAGCGGGCGGTTCCGGTGCCGCCTCGGATTCAGCGGGCGTTTCCGGTGCCGCCTCGGATTCAGCGGGCGTTTCCGGTGCCGCCTCGGGCTCAGCGGGCGTTTCCGCGTCCGCCGCCGGCTCCGGCGCGGGCGGCGGCGGCGCGAGCCAAAAGCCCGCGTCTTCCGTGAAGGCGTCGAGCGTATCGGCCACCAGCACCGTCTCGCCCTTGAACGCGGCGTAGCGCCCGAAGCCGTACTTCGGGTGGCGCTCGCCGAGCGTCAGCGCCGCGAGCTCGCCGCCGTCCGCGTCGAACACCTTGACGGCGAGGGGATTCTCGATCGTCTTGCCGCGCACGACCTGCCCCACCTTGAGGTCGAGGAGCTTCAGGAGGTTTTCCGTGATCTTCGCGCGGTCGGCGGGCGCGTTCGTCGCCGCCGGGACGATCCAGCCCGCGTCGCCCGCGACGAGCGCGAGCGACGGGCCGATCTCGATCTTCGCGACCTTCTCGACGTCGAACGGCTTGACGAGCCTCTGACCGTTCAGCGCCGGCGCGCGCGTGGCGGTGCCGCGGGAGAGGAAGAAGGCCGCGCCGCCCAGCACCACGGCGGCCACGCCCAGAATGATCAGGTTCTTGTTGTTCATTTTTCAGCTCCTTTTGCGCAGGAAGAACCGCGCGAGGCCAAAGAGGACGACGAGGACAGGCACCAGCACGATGTTGACGCACTTCAGGGTGAACCCGAGCGAATCGATGTCGGCCGTCAGCTCCTTGCGGACGTTCTTCAGCTCGCGGCGCGTCTCGGCCTGCGCCTTGCGGAACTTGACGATCTCGTCCTGCTGTTCGCGCGTGAGCAGCATCCGTTCGCTGCCGCTCTTCTGCGCCTGGAGCTGGTTGATCTTGGCCTGCGCCTCCTGAAGCTTCTGCTGGAGCGCCTCTTCCTTCTGCTGCCACTTCGCGAGCGCGGCGGCCTCAAGCCGGTTCACCACCTCGAAGGGGCGGTCGCTCGGCCCGCGTGTCCTGACGCCGATCAGCTCCGCGCGGCCCGCGAACTGCTCGATCACGTTGGAGAAGAGCGCGAGGTTGTCGTTCAGCGGCTGCGCCATGTTGCCGAACGGCGTGCGCAGGAGCCGCACGCAGAAGTCGTCGGCGAGGAAGTCGGAATCGGCGAAGAGCATCACGCTCGAGCGCCCTTCCTGCGTCACGTTCTCGACCTTGTTGGAGCCGACCGTGCCGTCCGCGAACGCCGACTTGAAGGTGCCGTCGAGCCGCGCCGCCACGACGCGCGCGACGCCGTCGGGCCGCGCCTCGCGCGCGCCGCCGCCCATCAGGATGCTGAACTTGCCGACCGCGCCCGAATGCGCGGCGGACGTCGTGATGACGGGCGTGAACGCGAGGTCGCTCCCTTCCTTCGGCGCGAAGGTGAACGCGCCCGCGAACGGGAACATCACCTGCGTCAGGCGCGAGACGAGGATGTCGCCCTTGTCCATGTTCTCGGCGCCGAGCGTGAGGAACGACGGCTCCTCGGCGACGCCGTTCGCGCCGTTGTTGAGGCGCGTCGCGGCCGACAGGTCGCTCGTCACCTTGTCGGTGTCGAAGGTGACGCCCCATGCGTCGAAGAGTTTGCCGAGCGTCGAGGGGCCGTCGCCGCCGAGCATCAGCCCCATGCCGGCCTGCTGGCTCTGCGCGGCCATGACGTCCTTGAGCGACATCGGGTCGACGCACGCGATGAGCCGCCCGCCCCGGAGGACGAACTGGTCAATGGCGAAGAGCGTCTCGTCGGAGAGGTCCTTCGCGTGGATGAGGACGAGCGTCTTCACCTCGTCGGGGATCTTGTCCGCGTCGGGCGCGACCGTGCGCACGTCGTAGTCCTTGGCGAGCTCGGTGAGCGCGGCCCAGCCCTGCGGCTCGTTGCGGCGGCGCATCATCGGGTTTGCGCCGTCGGCGACGACGCCGTCGAGCGACGTCATCACGCCGATGACGGGCTTCTCCGGCCACGCGACGCGGGTGACGAGGCGCGTGACGTCGTATTCGAGCGTCGATTCCGTGCGCGGCGAGAGAACCCCGAGCGTCGCTTCGCGGTCGCCGCAGACCGCGACGAGGCCGAAGTAGACCGGCGCGCCGAACGGGCTGGCCGTCTGCGGCTCGACGCCGTAGCGCTGCGCCCATTCCTCGGCGTCGGAATCAGGCTTCGGATCGTACTTCTCGAGGACGAGGCGGCCCTTCGCCGCGCGGTCGTACTCCTGGAGGAGGTTTTCGACCTGCGTCGCGTAGAGCTTGAGCTGCGCGGGCATGTCGGCCGCGCTGGAGCTGACGTAGTACTTGAGCGTCACGTCCGTGTCGAGCTGGCCGAGGACGGCGCGCGAGCCCTTCGAGAGCGTGTAGAGCTTCTCCGCCGTCAGGTCGGCCCGGAGCGGCAGCTTCGCGAGGATCACGTCCGCCGCGACGACGATCACCGCGAGGATGACGAGGCCCGCCGCGCCCTTCGACGCGCCGCGCCGCCCGTCGGTGACGGTCTTGGCGGCGGCGAGGAAGAAGACGATCGCGCCCGCGTAGAAGCCGATGTCCGCGAGATCCGCGACGCCGCGCTGGAGCGACTCGAAGTGCGTCAGGAGCGAGCAGCCCGCGAGCAGGTTGACGAGCGCCGTCGGCACGCCCCAGCTTGCGATCGCGCCGATGAACGGGCTGAAGCCGATGATGAGCAGCGCGAACGTCAGCGCGAGCGACACCACGAAGCCGACGACCGACGAGCGCGAGAGCGCCGACGCGAAGACGCCGACGGCCGTCGCCGCGCCCGCGAGGAGGAGCGAACCGAGGTAGCCACAGAGGATCGCGCCCCAGTCGGGCGCGCCGAGGTAGCCGACCGTGAAGACGACCGGGAACGTCAGCGCGAGCGCGATGCCGATGAAGGCCCACGCCGCGAGGAACTTGCCGACGAGGGCCTCCCACACGGTGATCGGCAGCGTCAGAAGCTGTTCGAGCGTGCCGTTGCGCCGCTCGTCCGCCCACGTGCCCATCGTCGCGGCGGGCACGAGCAGCAGATAGACCCACGGATGCCAGAAGAAGAACGGCGCGAGGTCCGCCTGGCGCAGCTCGTAGAAGCGCGCGACGGCGAACGTCAGGAAGCCGACGAGCGCGAGGAACGCCGTCAAAAAGACGTAGGCGACGGGCGAGTCGAAGTAGCTCCTGAACTCGCGCTTGAAGATGGTCCACACGTTTCTCATTGCGCGCCTCCCTTCGTCAGATTGCGGAAGACGACGTCGAGCCGGCCGCTCGGATCCATCGCCTTGAGCTGGGCGGGCGTGCCGTCCGCCTTGATCTCGCCGTCGGCGATGACGATGGCGCGCGTGCAGACCGCGTCGACCTCCTCAAGGATGTGGGTCGAGATGACGATCGCCTTCTCGGCGGCCATTTCCTTGATCATCTCGCGGACGGTGAACTTCTGGTTCGGATCGAGACCGTCCGTCGGCTCGTCCATGATCAGCACCTTCGGGTCATGGATGATCGCCTGCGCGAAGCACGTGCGCTGGCGGTAGCCCTTCGAGAGCGTTTCGATCGTCTTGCGCGCGACGGGCGCGAGGCGCGCCTTTTCGATGACGCGCGCGACCGCGTCACGCGCGGCGGCGCCCGTGAAGCCGCGGATTTCGGCGATGAACGTCAGGTAGTCCTCGACGACCATCGCGCGGTAGCTCGGCGCGGACTCGGGCAGATAGCCGATCGCGGCCTTGGCGGCGACGGGCTCCCGCGCGATGTCGTGGCCGTCGATCACGGCCGTGCCGCTCGTCGGCGGCAGGAAGCCGGTGATCATGCGCATGGTGGTCGATTTTCCCGCCCCGTTGGGGCCGAGGAAGCCCAGCACTTCGCCCTTCTTGACCGAGAAGGAGATACCCTTGACGGCCTCGAAGTCCCCGAAGCGCTTCTTCAGGTTCTTGACTTCTAGCATGTTTTCCCCTTTCAAATGACTGCTGTCACGATTTCATTTCGGCGGCGAGCCGCGCGAGGAACGCATCGAGCTTCATCGCGCCGAGGTCGCCGTCGGCGCGCGAACGGACGGAGATCTGCTCCGCCGCCTCGTCGCGCGGGCCGACCACGACCTGGTACGGCACCTTCTCCACCGTCGCCGCGCGGATCTTCGCGCCGAGCTTTTCGGCGGAGGAATCGACCTCGACGCGGTAGCCCGCCGCCGCGAGCGCGGCGCGGATCTTCTGCGCGTAGGCGGCGGCCTTGTCCGAGATCGGCAGGATGCGGACCTGCTCCGGCGCGAGCCAGAGCGGGAACGCGCCCGCGTAGTGTTCGATCAGAATGCCGATGAAGCGCTCGAGCGAGCCGAGGACCGCGCGGTGGAGCATCACGGGGTGGTGCTTCTTGCCGTCCGCGCCGATGTATTCGGCGTTCAGGCGCTCGGCGCTCGGCAGCTGGTAGTCGAGCTGGATCGTGCCGCACTGCCATTCGCGGTCGAGCGCGTCGGTGATCTTGAACTCGAGCTTGGGGCCGTAGAACGCGCCCTCGCCCTCCTGGATCGCGTACGTCATGCCGTTGGCGACGAGCGCCTTGGCGAGCGCGTCCTCGGCCTTGCGCCAGGTCGCCTCGTCGCCGACGTGGTCCTCGGGCATGGTCGACAGGCGCACCTTCATGTTCTGGTCGAAGCCGAAGTCGGAATAGACGTCCTTCAGGAGGCGGCAGAACTTCGCGACCTCCTCCTCGATCTGCTCCTCGGTGCAGATGATGTGCGCGTCGTCCTGGACGAAGCCCCTGACGCGCATGATGCCGTGGAGCGTGCCGCTCGGCTCGTTGCGCGCGCAGTGGCCGAACTCGGCGAGCCGGAGCGGCAGGTCCTTGTAGCTGCGCGTGCGGCTCTTGAAGATCTCGAGCGCGCCGGGGCAGTTCATGGGCTTGACGGCGAAGAGGCGCTTTTCGCTCTCGGTGATGAACATGTTCTGCTGGTAGTGCGCCCAGTGGCCGCTGCGCTCCCAGAGGCTGCGCGGCATGAGCGCGGGCGTGTTGACCTCCTGGTAGCCGTCCTTGACGAGCTTGCGGCGCATGTAGTCCTGGAGCGTCACGTAGATCGACCAGCCGCGCGGGTGCCAGAACACCTGGCCGGGGTCCTCGGGGTCGAGGTGGAAGAGATCGAGCTCCGTGCCGAGGCGGCGGTGGTCGCGCTTCTTCGCCTCCTCCTCGCGCGCGAGGAGCGCGTCCATCTCGGCCTGATCGCGGGCGATGATGCCGTAGATGCGCTGGAGCATCTTGTTGTGCTCGTCGCCGCGGTAGTAGCTGCCCGCGACGCGGCGGAGCTTGACGACGCCGATCTGCTTCGAATGCTCGACGTGGGGGCCGCGGCACATTTCGACGTAGTCGCCGACGGTGTAGGTGCTGATGTCCTCGCCCTCCGGGATGTCGGCGAGGCGCTCGAGCTTGTACGTCTGGCCGGCGAGCATCCGGGCGCATTCGTCGCGGCTGACGACCTTGCGGACGAACGGCTCGTCGAGCGCGATGAGGCGCGCGATCTCGGCCTCGATCTTCGGGAAGTCCTCGGGCGAGAGGCGGTGGGGGAGGTCGAAGTCGTAGTAGAAGCCCTCGTCGGTCGCCGGGCCGATGTCCACCTGGACGTTGTCGAACACGTTCTGCACCGCGCGCGCCATCAAATGCGCCGCCGAATGCCGTCTCATCTGGTCTGTCACTTCGCTCATATTGCTCCTTCTAACGGAAGTTTTCTTCGTTCAAACAAGGTAGTATATCACAAAAAGGCCGCCTTGTGCGCGTCGCGCGGCGGCCGCAGGCGCGGCGACGCGCCTAGAGGATGCCCCAGTCGCGCAGCGGCTCCAGCGGCAGACCCATGATGTTCTCGTAGCTGCCCGTGTAGCCCGCGACGAGCATTTCGCCCGACGCGTCGATATCGTACGCGCCCGCGCGGTCGAGGGGGTTGACGCGCGCGAGATAGTCGTCGATCACCGCCTCCGACAGGTCGCGGAACGTCACGCGGCTTTCGACCACCCGCACGTCGCCGTCGAACGCGACGCCCGTGAAGACCGTGTGCGTCCGGCCGCTGAGCGCGCGCAGAAATTCCTTCGCTTCGCTCAAGTCGCGCGGCTTGCCGTAGATGCGGCCCGCACACCACACGATCGTATCGGCCGACAGGACGCGCCGCGCGTGCGCCGCCGCGCCCTTCGCGCGCGCGTTCTCGCGCACCGTCCGCACGGGGTCGCGCGGATCGCTCACCTCGGGCGCGTCCGTCTTGACGACCGTGAACGCGACGCCGTGCGCCGCCAGAATCTTCGCCCGCCGCGGGCTGCCGCTCGCGAGGACGACCGGCTCGCGCGCCGCGCCCGTGTCCACGCCGCAGATCCGGTCGCTCAGGCCCGCGCGCACGAACGCGTAGCGGCGCGCGCCGTCCGCATCCGGAAAAATCGCCGCCGCGTCGAGAAAGCGCGGCCAGTTCGCCTCGCTGAAGTGCGTCTCGACGCCCCTGCCGTGCAGGAACGACGCGACGAACACGTCGTGCGTCGTGAAGATCCCCGTCTGCGCCGTGAAGCGCGACAGCACGTAGTCCTCGTACGCGTCCGTCGCCGCCGCGAGCGGGTTGAAGCCGCGCTGGACGCCGTCGCGGAAATACTCCTGCATGTGCGCGAAGAACTTCGTGTCGCGGAAGCATTCCCACAGCTCCCGCTCGTCCGAGACGAACGCGCCCGCGTTGCCGATTTTCGCGTCCGTCGCGATCGGGCCGGGATCGATCCCCATCCCTTCGGCGATCCGCGCGGCCGTCATCACCGTGCGCCGCAGGGGGCTCGCCCGGAACTGGACGTCCGCGCCGCGCACCGCCGCGCGCAGCTTGGCGCCGAAGTCGCGGCTCATGCGCTCGCCCGCCGCCGTCAGCGGCAGCGACGCGCCGAACGTCCTGTCCTCGTTGGAGATGCGCGGGCGCTCGGCGTGGCGGACGAGCAGAAGGACGCGCGTCCCGCGCGCGATCGCCGCCGCCACCTGCTCGATCGTCGTCTCCACGCGTCAGGCGAGCCCGTTCTGCTGCGCGACGAGCGCGGTCGCGCCGTACATCTGGCGCAGCTTCGGCTTTTCGATCTTGCCCGTCGGATTGCGCGGCACGTCCGCGAAGATGATCTTGCGCGGGCGCTTGTAGCGCGGCAGGTCGAGGCAGAAGCGGTTGACCTCGTCCTCCGTGAGCGTCAGCCCCTCGCGCACCGAAATGATCGCGGCGGCGATTTCGCCGAGGCGCGCGTCCGCGAGGCCGATCACCGCCACGTCCTTGACCGCCGGATGCGCGCGCAGGAAGTCTTCGATCTGCACGGGGTAGAGGTTTTCTCCGCCGGTGATGATGACGTCCTTCGCGCGGTCGACGAGGTAGATGAAGCCGTCCTTCTCCTCGGCCATGTCGCCGGTGAGGAGCCACCCGTCGGGCTTGAGGATCTCGTCCGTCGCCGCCCGGTTGTGGTAGTACTCCTTCATGACGCCCGGGCCGCGCAGCGCGAGCTCGCCGACCTCGCCCGGCTGGACGGGCGTGACGCCGTCGCTGCGGACGATCTTCGTCTCCCAGCCGAAGCCCGCGACGCCGATCGCGCCGACATGGTCGATGTTCGCGACGCCGAGATGGACCGCGCCGGGGCCCGTCGATTCCGAAAGGCCGTAGTTCGTGTCGTAGTCGTGGTGCGGAAAGATCTTCTTCCAGCGCCGGATGAGCGCGGGCGGCACCGGCTGCGCGCCGATGTGCATCAGCCGCCACTGCGCGAGGCGGTAGTCGTCGAGGCGGATCTCGCCGCGGTCGATCGCGTCGAGGATGTCCTGCGCCCACGGGACGAGCAGCCAGACGATCGTGCACTTCTCCTCGCTCACCGCGCGGATGATCCACTCGGGCTTGATGCCCTTGAGGAGCACCGCCTTGCCGCCGACGAGGAAGGAGCCGAACCAGTGCATCTTCGCGCCCGTGTGGTAGAGGGGCGGAATGCAGAGGAAGACGTCGTCCTTCGTCTGGCCGTGGTGGTTCTGCTCCACGCGGCAGCTGTGCATGAGCGCGCGGTGCTGGAGGACGATCGCCTTCGGGAAACCCGTCGTGCCCGACGAGAAGTAGATGGCCGCCTCGTCCTCGGGCCGGTGGCGGAAGCCGGGCGCGGACGACGACGCGTAGCGCACCAGCTTCTCGTAGCTTTCCGCGAAGCTCGGGCAGTCGCCGCCGACGTAGAGGCGCATCTTGACGCGGTCGATGCGGTCGCTGATCTGCTCGACGCGGCCCGTGAACTCGGGGCCGAAGACGAGCGCGTCGGCATCCGACAGCTCCAGGCAGTACTTGATCTCGTCGGCCGTGTAGCGGAAGTTGAGCGGCACCGCGAGGCAGCCCGCCTTCAGCGCGCCGAAGTAGATCGGCAGCCACTCCAGGCCGTTCATGAGGAGGATCGCCACCTTGTCGCCCTTCTTCAGCCCGCGCGAGAGGAGGAAGTTCGCGAAGCGGTTGGCCTTCTCCTCGAACTGCGCCCACGTCAGCTCCGTGCGGAACTTCTCGATGGGCGAGCTTTCGATCAGCGAATATTCGCGCCACGTCGTGTGCCGCGATTCGAGCTCCTGCGGATTGATCTCGACGAGCGCGACGTCGTCCGGCCATTCGCGCGCGTTGCGCGCGAGCACTTCCGTGATGTTCTCGAAATTCATGTCGCCGTTCATTTCTTTCCTTTCGTCTCCTTCGCCGCCGCCTTCGCGGCCGCCTTAAATTCCTTCGCCTTCGCCGTCAGCTCCGGCAGCTGCGCCTTGTAGTCCGCGCTCTCGTCCGGGAACGACGCCGCGAACAGTTTGATCAGCCGGACGGCCTCGGGCGGATTCGTCTCCGTCAGAAACGCGATCTCCTCCTTCGCCTCGTCGCGCCCCCTGTCGACGGCGGCGAGAATCGCCTCGGCCTCCTCGGCCTGCGCCTTCACGGCCGCGCTCGCGGTCTTCGACTGCGCTTTCTTGATGTCGCCCTTCAGCTTCGCGAGCGGCCCCTTGAGCGGCCTGCCGAGCACGAGCTGCTTTTCGAGCGCCTTGTATTTCACGATCGTCACGTCCGTGACGAGATCCGGCGGCGCGCCCACCTTCATGATCGCCTCGACGGCGGCCTGCACCGCCTCCGCATGGCCGTGCCCGGCGTACACCACCTTGCCGCGGTGGTTGACGACGTACATGTACGGCAGCGTCCCGTCGCCCGGCGGCTCCGCCGCAAGTCCCGCGCGCTCGTAGATCGGATACGTCAGCTTGTTGGCCTTGACGAGCTCCTTGACGCGGTCGGGCGAACGGCCCTGGCAGTGCGAGCCGAGGAGCATGAACGGCTTGGACTTGTACGACGCCCAGAGCTGCTCCATGCGCGGCAGCAGCGCGCGGCACGGCGGGCAGTTCACGCCCCACAGATCCACGAACACGACCTTGCCCTTCAGATCGGCCTCGGTGATCCGCGGCCCGGAATAGTAGTTTGCCTCGTCGAGACCGCGCCACACGTCGGCGAAGAGGGCGCAGGGGGCCAGGCACGCGGCCAGCAGAAGTTTCTTCATCGTCATCCTCCTTGCTTTACTTGACTAAAGTCGCCTTCACCCAGGCGAGTTCCGCGAGCGCGTTCTTCGCCTCCTGCACCACGTCGGGGTCGTCGGACTCCTTGAGCGGCGCGTACTTCCTGATCTCCGCCGCGACGCGCGCCTTCGTCAGCTTCTGCGCCGCGGCGCTCGCCGTGTCGCGGTCCTTCATGAGCCGCGCGGTCTCCACGAGCTTCGCGAGCGTCTTGACCTCGTCGCGCGCCGCGAGCCGCTTCATGTCGTCGCCGTAGCGCGTCTTCGCCGCGTCGGGGAACTGCTTCGCGAACTCCTTGAGCCGCAGGTAGGCCGCCCCGGGCGTGTGCCGCACCTCCCAGTCGAGATAGCGCGTCCACTCCGCCTCGGTCTGCGGCGCGGCCATGCTCATCAGAAGCTGCCCCACGACGGCCTGCGCCGCCTTGTCGTCCGCGCCCGCGTAGTAGCGGCGGCCGGTCTCGTCGAAGACGCTGATCGCCTCGCCCACGCCGTCGCCGCCGAAGTCGCGGTAGACGGGATAGGTCAGGCCGAACTTCTCCATGACCGCGGCGATGCGCCGGTCGCTCGCCGCGCCCGTGTGCGAGCCGACGAGCACGAACGGCTTCGACTTGTAGGCGGTCCAGAGCGCCTGGAGGCGTTTCATCGCCGCGAGGTTCTCCTTCTGGCCGTAGTCGCGGCAGTCGACCAGCACGACCTTGCCCTTCAGATAGCCCGCCGAGATCATGCGCCCGCCGAGCCGCGCCTCCGGCTCGGCGTTCTGCCAGTCGACCGCGCCCGCCGTCGCCGCCGCGACGATCAGCGCCGCCATCCCTGATACCTTTGCAATCATACCGCGTAGTATATCATAAAGCGCCGCTTCGCAGGGCACTTCTCGGCGCAGACGCGCGGCTCGCATCCGAGCACCTTCCTCAGATCGACAGCGTGAAGCGGCAGCCGCCGGTGCGCGGGCATTCGAGCGCCGCCGCGCCGCCGTGCAGCTGCGCGATGTGCTTGACGATCGCGAGCCCCAGCCCCGTGCCGCCCTGCGCGCGGCTGCGCGCCTTGTCCACGCGGTAGAACCGCTCGAAGACGCGCGCGCGGTCCGCCGCCGGAATCCCGACGCCGAAATCCGCGACCGTGAAGACGCCGCGCCCGTCCGCGCCCGCCGCGAGCGTCAGCTCGATCCGCGGCGAGCCGCTGTGCCGCAGGGCGTTTTCGACGAGATTGGCGAGCGCCTGCTCCACGAGCTCCGCGTCGCACCGCCGCCGGACGCGCGCGGCGCGCACGACCGCCAGCTCCACACCCGCCACCTCCGCCTTCGGCTTCATGCGCACGTGCACCTGCGCGAGAATCTCCGCCAGCTCCGCCTCCTGCATCTCGCCGCGCCCGTCCGACTCCGCGCGCGCCTCGATCCGCGCGAGCGACAGGATGTCCTGCGCGAGCCGGTCGAGCCGCGCCGACTCCGAGCGCAGCACGGCGAGGAGCGCGCGCCGCTCCGCACCGTCGAGCGCGCCGCCCGCCGCCTCCGCGTCGAGCAGTTCGACGGCCGCGAGAATGCCGGTGAGGGGCGTACGGATCTCGTGCGTCACGTTCGAGACGGAGGCGCGGCGGAACGCTTCGTGGCGGCGGATCGCCGCGTTCTCGGCGGCGACGCGGTCGAGCCGCCGCTTGAGCCGCCGCGCGAGCAGCAGGATCGACGCGACCGCGCACGCGCCGACGAGCCCGGCCGCGCATTCGCACAGGTCGAGCGCGGTCGTGACGGCGTGCGCCTCCGCCGCGTCGAGCGTCTGGACGTTGCGCCGGAACGTCGCCGTCTCGACGGCGAGCACGATGGCGAAGACGACGCTCGCGGCGAAGGAGAGGAGCGGCGGCAGCCACGCCCGGTCCGCGCCCGGCGCGGACTTTCTGGAAGCGGACGCGTTCATCGGGACAGCCGGTAGCCGACGCCGCGCACGGCTTCGATGTGACGCGCCCAGTCGCCGAGCTTGCGCCGGAGGCCCACGAGCTGCACGTCCACGGTGCGGTCGGTCACCGCCTTGTCGTCGCCGTGCACCGCGTCGATGATCTGGCCGCGCGTGTAGACGCGCCCGGCGTGCGCCAGCAGGAGCGCGAGGACGCCGTATTCGCTCGGCGTGAGCGCGACCGCCGCGCCGTCCAGCGTCACGCGGTGCGCGGCCGCGTCCAGCACGAGACCGTCCAGCTCCGTCCGCGCGCCGGCCGCGGCGGAACCGCCGCGCCGCAGCACGGCCTTGAGGCGCGCGACGAGCACCGACGGCGAAAACGGCTTGGTGACGTAGTCGTCCGCGCCGAGCTCCAGCCCCTTGACGATGTCGCGCTCCTCGCCCTTGGCCGTCAGCATGACGACAGGCGTGCGGGCGATGTCCGGATCGGCGCGGATCGCGCGGCAGACGGCGAGGCCGTCCATCCCCGGCAGCATCAGATCGAGCAGCACGAGGTCGGGGCGCTCGGCGCGCGCCTTGCGGAGCCCCTCGTCGCCGCGCGCGGCCGCACGCACGTCGTCGAAGCCCGCGCCCCGGAGCGCGACGCGCAGCACGGTCTGAATCGCCGCATCATCCTCGATCACCAGTATCATGACGCGGTCAGTATATCATTTTTCGCGGCGCGCCGCCTCACGCGCGCGTTTCGGCGATGCTGGCGAGGCACAGGCGCAGATGGTCGTAGGCCGTCAGCATGTCGAGCGCGGCGATGGACGATTCCACGTTCGCGCCGTAGCCGATGGCGGCGATCTTCGTCTGGCGGACGGCGGCGATGCGCGACTTGATCTCCGCCGAGTCCGCGAGCTTGAAATCCGCCAGCCGGTCGTGGATGTCGAGGACGAGCGCAAGATCCGTCTCGCTCAGCGTCGCGCCGCCGCGCCGCCACGCGCGGACGATCGCGCGCGCCTCGTCGGACGCGGATTCGTATTCGTCCGCGAGCCGCACCAGCCGCCCCGCATGATCGGCCAGGGCCGGCGTCAGCCGCTTTTCGAGGAGCTTGCCGATGAACACCGTCACCTCCTTCTGCACGTTGTCGAGGATCTCCTCGCGGCGGTAGACGTGGCGTTCGGCGCGCTCGGCGTCCTCGCCCGTCAGGACGCTGCGCACGTGCGCGAGCAGATCGTCGATGCTCTCCGCCATGAACGCGATTTCGCGCGACGCCTGCACGAGCGCGAGAACGGGGCTGACGGCGATGCGGCCCGACAGCGCGCTCAGGTGCGGCTGCTCGTCGGCGCGGTTCGGGATCAGCCGCTCCAGCAGCCGCGTGAACGGCGCGACGAACGGCAGCGTCAGCGCGCCGCGCAGCACGGCGAAGAGCGTATCGGTGAACGCGATCGGCACCATCACGCGCGCGGACGGGAAGAGCGCGCGGCCGAGCGGGACGAAGACGGGCAGCACGAGCGGCAGGAGGATCAGCGAGCCGACGAGGTTGGTGAGCGTGTGCGCCGCCGCGACGCGCTTGGCCGCGCGCGAGCCGCCCATCGCCGCGAGCCAGCCCGTCGCCGTCGTGCCGATGTTCGCGCCGAAGAGCGCGGCCACCGCCGTCTCGTACGTGATGACGCCCTCGCTCGCGAGCGTCATGAAGATGAGGATCGAGGCGGCGGAGCTCTGGATCACGGCCGTGAAGAGCGCGGAGGCGAGCGCGACGGAGCAGACGGTCGCGAAATCGACGGCGGCGAGCGACCGGAGCGCGGCGGAGAGGCGCGGCGACTCGCGGATCGGCGCGACGCCGAGCTTCATGTAGTGCATGCCGATGAAGACGAGGCCGAGGCCCATGAGCGCGAGGCCGACGTCGTGGAGGCGCCCGGCGCGGAACGGGAAGTAGAGGAGCGCGCCGACGGTCAGCACCGCGAGCCCGAGGATGTCGGGGCTCGGCGCGAACGCCATCAGCCAGATCGTGAGCGTCGTGCCGACGTTCGCGCCGACGAGGACGTTGACCGACTGGGCGAGCGTCATGAGGCCGGACGTCACGAAGCCGACGAGCATGACGACGATGATGGACGACGACTGCACGACGAGCGTCGAGGCGAAGCCCGTCGCGACGCCCGCCGCGCGGCGGCCCGTCGCAAACGACATGAAACGGCGCAGCCCTTCCCCGCTCGCCGCCTGCAGACCCTCGGACAGATGGCGCATTCCCAGCAGGAACGCGCCCAGACCCGCACCCAGTTTCAGCAACACCGTCGCCAGTTCGTCCATGATGGGGAGAAATGTACCAAACGACTGTTAGGATTCAATTAGGACGCAGGGTTCCGCCGTTCCCTTATCTGAATTTCCGGTCGTAGAGCAGCGCGCCGTTCAGGACGACGAGCACCGAGCCGAAGTTGTGGACGAGCGCGCCCGACACGGGGCCGAGCACGCCCAGCACCGACAGCGTGATCGCGCACGCGTTGATCGTCATCGAAATCGCGATGTTGAGCTTGATGAGCCGGACGCACGCGCTCGACAGACGCTTGAGGTAGGCGATCTTCGTCAGGTCGTCGCCGACGAGCGCGATGTCGGCCGCCTCCACCGCGATGTCGCTGCCCGCGCCGCCCATCGCGACGCCGACGTGCGCCGTCGTGAGCGCGACCGCGTCGTTCACGCCGTCGCCGACCATGCAGACGTGCGCGCCGCCGCGCTGGAGGTTGTCGATCACCGCCGCCTTTTCGGCCGGCAGCAGTTCCGCGCGCACGTCGTCCATGCCGAGCGACCGGGCCACCTGCGCGGCGGTCGTGCGGTGGTCGCCCGTCAGGAGGCAGGTCGCCACGCCCGCGCGCCGCAGGTCGGCGAGCGCGGCGGCGGCGCTGGCGCGCACCGTGTCGGCGAGCGCCACGAGCCCGATGCACGCGCCCGCTTCGGCGACGAGCACGACGGCCTTGCCTTCGCCGCGCAGCCGCCGGGCCTCGGCGCTGAACGCGTCGTCGACCGTCGCGCCGTTTTCCGCGAGCCACGCTTCGCTGCCGCACACGACGCGCTTTCCGCCGACCGTGCCCCGCACGCCCCGGCCCGGCTTCATCTCAAAATCCTTCACTTCCTCTGCGTCCTGCGTCACAAGCCCTTCACGATTCGCCGCCCCGCCGTCCTGCGTCACAAGCCCTTCATGATTCGCCGCCCCGCCGTCCTGCGTCACAAGCCCTTCACGATTCGCAGCCCCGCCGTCCTGCGTCACAAGCCCTTCATGATTCGCCGCCCCGCCGTCCTGCGTCACAAGCCCTTCAGGCTTGTGACTCCCGCAAATCGCCTTCGCCACCGGATGCTCGCTCTTCGCCTCCACCGCCGCCGCCAGCGCCTGCACGCGCGCGCTCGTCGCGTACACGACCGACAGCCGCCCTTCCGTCAGCGTGCCCGTCTTGTCGAAGCAGACGGTCTCGACCGCGCCCATGCGCTCGAGCGCCTCGCCCGACTTGACGATGACGCCGAACTTCGTCGCCTGGCCGATCGCCGCCATGATGCTCGTCGGCGTCGCCAGCACGAGCGCGCACGGGCAGAAGACGACGAGGATCGTCACGCCGCGGATGAGCGCCGCGTGCACGTCGCCGAGGACGAGCCAGCAGCCGAGAAACGTCAGGATCGCGATCGTCATCGAGCACGGCACGAGGATGGCGGCCCACCTGTCGGCGATGCGCTGCATCGGCGCCTTCTTCGATTCCGCCTCCCGGACGAGGCGGATCAGCTTCTGGAGCGACGAGTCGGCGCCCGCCTTCGTGACGGTGAGCGTGATCGCGCCGAAGCGGTTGACGGTGCCCGAATAGACCGCGTCGCCCACGGCCTTGTCGACGGGCAGGCTCTCGCCCGTCATCACGCTCTCGTCCACCGTCGTCGCGCCCTCGGTCACGACGCCGTCGACGGGGATCGTCTCGCCCGGCTTCACCATCACGCCGTCGCCGACGGCGATTTCCGCGACGGGCACCTCGCGGAAGAATTCGCCGCGCGCGCGGCACTTCGGGCACGTGACGACGCGGCGCGCCACGGGCGGCACGAGCGAGACGAGCTGGCGCAGCCCCTTCTTCGCGCGGCCGACGGTCCACGCCTCGAGCTTTTCGCCGAGCGCCATGATGAACGCGACCTCGCCCGCCGCGAAGAGCTGGCCGATGGCGACGCACGCGACCATCGCCGTCGCGATGAGCAGCGCCGCGCGGATGCGGCGTTCGAGCGCGAGCGCGAGGACGGCCTCCTTCAGGACCGGCAGCCCGCAGACGACGAGGGGAATCCACGCGGGATCGAGGAGGCGGAGCGCGCCGCCGCCGTGCGCGTGGCAGCCGTGGCCGTTCAGGATGAAGCTCGCGACGAGCGCGACGCCGCTCGCGACCAGCGCGGGTCCGCTTCCCAGCCGCGCGCAGAGCGATTCGATCCGTTGAAAAAGGCGCGCGCCGGCCGTCGCCTCGCCGGCCGCCGCCGCCGCGAGCGCCGCCTTGGCGTCCGCGCTCATTCCGCAGCACGATCCCATCTTACGCCATCCTCGAAAAGTTTTCCAGCGCCTCGGCAAAGCTTTCGATCGTCTCGTCGGCGTTGCCCGTCTCGATGCCCTCGCGCACGCAGTGGCGCAGATGGCCTTCGAGTACCATGAACGAAATCCGGTGCAGCGCGCCGTTGACGGCGTTCAGCTGCAGCAGAATGTCTTCGCAGGGCACATCCTCCTGCAGCATCTTCGAAATGCCCGTCAGCTGCCCGATCACCTTCTTGAGGCGCGCCTGGAGCACGGCCGCCTCGTTCTTGACGCATGTCTTCATGTGGAATCCCCGATTTGGTTAGGGGCGCATAGTATACCATAGGGGGGTATGGTATGTCAACCGGCTGCGCCGCTAGACCGCGCGGGGAGGCCGCGCGTCCGGACGCGGGAGAGGAAACGCACGTGGAGCGCGAACGGCACGATCGTCGCGAGCGCGCAGAGGACGTCCGACACCGGCATCGACAGCCAGATCGCGAACGTCTTGTCGGCCATCACGTGCGGCAGGAAGCAGATGACGGGCAGCATGATCAGCCCCTGGCGCATCGTCGAGAGGACGATCGCCGTCAGCGGATGGCCGATGGACTGGAAGTACGTCGTCGAGACGACGTTGAGGCCGATGCACCACAGCATGCAGTTCGACAGCTGCAGGTCGCCCGTCGCGATGCGCAGGAGCTCGGGGTTGTCGGACGAGACGAACATCCGCGCGATCCACCCCGGGAACGGCGGCACGACCTGGAGGATGCACGCGGCGATGCAGATCGCGTTCGTGACCCACAGGCCCATCAGCAGCGCCTCCTTCACGCGGCGGAAGTTCCGCGCGCCCCAGTTGTAGCCGATGATCGGCTGGATGCCCTGCTGCGCGCCGAAGACGGGAAGGATGAGAAGGATCAGCGCGGACTGGAAGACGCCGAGCGAGGCGATCTGCGTCGTCGCCGCCGCCTCGTCCGCCGCCCACTTCGCGAACGCCGCCGGGAGCGCCACGTTGATGAACGCGCCGAGGAGCTGCTGGAGGAACGGCGCGAAGCCGATGCCGCAGGGCTTCGCGAGGAGCCGCGGATAGAGCCGGATGCGCGCGAGGCGCAGCTTGACGATGCTCGAGCCGCCGAGGTAGTAGGTCAGCGCCGTGAGGAAGCTCGCGACCATCGCGATGTTCGTCGCCCACGCCGCGCCCGCGATGCCGAGGTCGAGGCCGAAGATGAAGATCGGGTCGAGCACGAGGTTGACGCCGAAGCCGACGCACATCGCGGTCATCGACCGGAGCGCGCTCCCCTCCGCGCGCATCATCGCCGAGAAGCCGAAGGCGAGGTGCGAGAAGAGGTGCGAGAAGAGGACGATCTTCAGGTAGCGCTTCGCCGCCGCGAGCGCCGCCGCGCTGACGCCGTCGCCGCCGCACCAGCCGAGCACGGTGTCGAGGTTGAAGAAGATGAGCGGCGGCAGGAGAAAGAAGAAGATGAGCTTGATGGCGACGAGCTGGCCGAGCAGCTTTTCGCACGCGACGCGGTCGCCCTCGCCGAGGCGGATCGACAGGACCGCCGAGTGCCCCGCGCCGACGAAGACGCCGAACGCGCCGAGGAGCAGCATGATCGGAAAGACGAGCGTCAGGCCCGCCATCGCCGCCTCGCCGCAGCCGTGCCCGATGTAGAAGCGGTCGACGACGGCGTAGAGCGCGTTGAGCGACATCGTCACGAGGGCCGGCCATGAATACTTCAGGAGGAGCGGGCCGAGCCGTCCGCTCGCCAGCTCCTCCAGCTGCGCGCCTCGTGACCGGAAGCTCAAAAGACGACCGCCGTGTGCGGCAGCGCCGCGCGCACGCGCGCCCGTTCTTCCGGCGTCAGCTTCAGCTCGCCGAGCTGGAGCTGCCGGAGCGAGCGCCACGCCGTGAGGTCCGCCGGCAGTCGCGTGATCTGCGTGCGCGTGAACGACAGCGCCGCGAGATTCTTCTTGGCGGCGAGCCAGTCGGGGATTTCCGCGAGCGGATTGTCGGAGAGATCCACGTCCGTCAGCGACGGCAGGTCCTTCAGCGTCTCGGGCACGGCGGTGAACCGGTTGCCGCGCAGGTAGAGGCGGCGCAGGTTCACGAGCGCGCCGAGGTCGGGCAGGTCGCTCAGCCGGTTGTCGTTGAGGCGCAGCCATTTGAGGCCCGTCAGCGACGCGAGCTCGGCGGGAAAGACCTCCAGGCGGTTGCGGTCGAGGTTGACGTAGTCGATCGCCGCGCCCGCCTTCAGCGCCGCGGCCTCGCCCGTGAGATCGGCGAGCCCGCGGTCCGACAGGTAGACGCGGTTTTCGGCCGGAACCGTCCTGTACGCCGGCTCCGGCTCGTTGAAGCAGCCGGCCGCCGCGAGGAGCGCGACGGCCAGGATCGCCGCCGGCTTACGCATTCTGCGCCGCCGCGACGATGCCCGCGAAATCGGCCGCCTTGAGCGCCGCGCCGCCGATGAGGCCGCCGTCGATGTCGGGCTTCGCGAGGAGCTCCGCCGCGTTCGAGGGCTTCATCGAGCCGCCGTACTGGATGCGCACGGTCGCCGCCGTCTCCGCGCCGACGAGCTTCGCGAGCGTCGCGCGGATGAGCGCGTGGACCTCCTGCGCCTGGTCGGGCGTCGCGGTCTTGCCGGTGCCGATCGCCCAGACGGGCTCGTAGGCGATGACGAGCTTCGCGCAGTCGGCGGCGGTGACGTCCTTGAGGCCGACGTTCATCTGGCGCTCGATCACCTCCACGAGGCGGCCCGCCTCGCGCTCCTCGAGCGTCTCGCCGATGCAGACGATGGCGGTGAGGCCGGCCGCGATCGCGGCGCGCGCGCGCAGGTTGACGGTCTCGTCCGTCTCGCCGAAGTACTGGCGGCGCTCGCTGTGGCCGACGATGACGTACTTCGCGCCCGCGTCGAGGATCATGCCCGTCGAGATCTCGCCCGTGTAGGCGCCCGACTCCTTCCAGTGGCAGTTCTCGGTGCCGATGCCGACGTGCGTGCCGGCGGCGGCCGCGACGGCGGCGGGCACGTCGATGGCGGGCGTGCAGCAGACGACCTCGACCTTGTCCGCGTTCTTCGTCGCCTCCGCGACGGCCTTGACGAGGGCCGCCGTCTCCGAGGGCTTGACGTTCATCTTCCAGTTTCCGGCGATGATTTTAGTGCGCATGTGTGCTTCTTTCCTTTTTTGCTGTTGTGTTGGACTTTTCAAATTTCCGGTACGCGACGTCCGCGTCCCTGAACATCTTCTTGACCGTGTCGAGGAACGCGTAGTCGCCGCCGTAGACGACCTCGCGGATGCCCGAGTTGACGATCAGCTTGGCGCAGGTGAGGCACGGCGAGATCGTGACGTAGATGGTCGCGCCGCCGAGCGCGATGCCGTGGAACGCCGCCTGGCAGATCGCGTTCTGCTCGGCGTGGACGCACAGGCACTCCTCGAGGTGCGTGCCGCTTTCGACCTTGCCCGAGCAGCGCGGGCAGCCGCCCGCGAAGCAGTTGGCCGTGCCGTGCGGCGTGCCGTTGTAGCCGGTCGACAGGATGTGGCGGTCCTTGACGACGACGGCCGCGACGTGGCGGCGCGAGCAGTTCGAGCGCTTGGCGGTCGCCTCCGCGATCTCCATGAAGTACTCGTCCCAGCTCGGACGCGGATCTGCACATTTCTTCGCCATGGCTCAATAGTATATCATAAACGCCGCGCCGCGCGCCTACAGCTTCCGGCAGGTGACCTCGATGACATTGACCTGGTTCTGGAGCTGGCTCGTGATCTGCGCGATGACGCGCGCGGTGCCGAGGATGTCGATCTTCATGCGCGAGACGGTGCCGTCCTCGGTGGGGCCGACGTTCAGCGTCTGGATGTTGTAGCCGCGCCCGGAGATGAGCCCGACGATGCGCGCGAGGACGCCCGGCTTGTTTTCGACGTAGCAGTTGAAACGGTAGACTTCTTCGTTCATGACGCCTCTCCTTGTCAGTCGAACACCATTTCGGTCACGCTCTTGCCGCCGGGGATCATCGGGTAGACGTTCGCGCGCGGCTCGACGATCACCTCGACAACGGCCGTCCGGCGCGCGGCGAGCGCCTTCTTGATCGTCGGCTCCAGCTTCGCGGGATCGATCACGCGGTAGCCCTTCGCGCCGTGCGCCTCGGCGAGCTTGACGAAGTCCGGCAGGTAGTCGTAGTCGAGCGCCGATTCGTCGATGCGCTCGATGGTCATGCGGCCCTTCGAGCCGAGGATCGAGCCCGCGTAGCGCTTCGCGTAGAAGAGCTCCTGCCACTGGCGCACCATGCCGAGGCAGCCGTTGTTGACGACGACGAAGACGACCGGCAGGCGGTGCTCCACCGCCACGACCACCTCCTCGAACGTCATCTGCGCGCCGCCGTCGCCGCAGATCGCGACGACCGTCTCGTCCGGCTGCGCGAACGCGGCGCCGATGGCGGCGGGGATGCCGAAGCCCATCGTGCCCATGCCGCCCGACGACAGGAAGTGGCGCGGCCGGTTGTGGCGGAAGTACTGCGCGGCCCACATCTGCGTCTGGCCGACGTCGGTGACGACGATCGCGCGGCCCTTCGACGCCCGGTCGACCGCCTCGACGACGGCCTGCGGCATGATGACGCCGTCGTGCAGCGGCCTGTAGCCGAGCGGCTTGAGGCGCTTCCAGTCCGCGATGCGCTTGAGCCACGCGGGGTGCGTCGCCGTCCTGACGCGCGAGGAGACGGTCGTCAGCACGTCCTTCACATCGGCCACGATGCCGAGGTCGGCGCGCACGTTCTTGTTGATGGACGCGGGATCGCAGTCGACGTGGACGAGCGTCGCGCGCTGCGCGTATTCGGAGATCTTCGCCGTCACGCGGTCGGAGAAGCGCACGCCGAGCGCGAGGATGAGATCGGCCTCGTGGAGCGCCCAGTTCGCGGCGGCGCTGCCGTGCATGCCGGAGAGGCCGAGCGCGAGCGGGTCGTGCTCGTCGAAGGAGCCCAGGCCCATCAGCGTCGTCGTGACGGGAATCTCGGCGCGGTGCGCGAGGGCCGTGACGTCGCTCGCCGCGCCCGACGCGATCACGCCGCCGCCCGCGTAGAGGACGGGGCGCTCGGCCGCGTTGATGAGCTTGGCGAGGCGGTTGAGCTGGCGGACGGTCGCCGTCGATTCGGGATGGTAGGCGCGGAGCGAGACGCGCTCGGGATACTTCGCCGCCGTCAGCGCCTGCTGGCAGTTCTTCGGGATGTCGATGACGACGGGGCCCGGCTTGCCGTGCGTCGCGATGTAGAACGCCTCGGCGATCGTCTGGGGGATCTCGTCCGCCGACTGGACGAGGAAGCAGTGCTTGGAGACGCCGCGCGCGATGCCGGTCGTATCCGCCTCCTGGAAGGCGTCGGTGCCGATGAGCGAGAGGGCGACCTGGCCCGTGATGACGACCATCGGGATGCCGTCGATGTTGGCGGTCGCGAGGCCCGTGATCGTGTTCGTCGCGCCGGGGCCGGAGGTGACGATGCAGACGCCCGGCTTGCCCGTCGCGCGCGCGTAGCCGTCGGCCATGTGCGCGCTGCCCTGCTCGTGGCGGCCGAGAACGAAATTGAACTTCGCCTCCGGGAGGCAGTTGAAGATGTCCAGCACGGCGCCGCCGGGGTAGCCGAAGAGCACCTCGACGCCCGCCTTCTCCAGCGACTCCACCAGCGCCCGCGCGCCGGTTCTCATCTGATTCTTGCTCATAAGAGGAATATTATATCAAAAATCGCGCCGCCCTTGGGCGGCGAGAGGTTTGGAAGTTTGGAGGTTTAGAGGCATTCGGAAGAAGTCGGGAGGCGGAAGCGGCCGAACCCGACTGGCGACCGAGAGCACGTTTGTGGGCCCGACGTGATTTTGACGACCGGCTCCAACAGGCGCGTGCGACGGCGCGCGCGTCAAAATCATGTCGGCGGGAGCCCGCAAACTGCGGGTCGGGCGAGCAGGTCGGGCGAGGCCGCAGACGCCTCCGCGTCCGCTGTCGCGCCTTCGGGGGCGGTGGCGGGTTTCGGTACGCGCGGCTTCTTCGGCTTCGGCGGGCGGATCGAAAATTCGCAGCCGCAGAACTTCTGGCGGTACAGCCCCAGTTCCGTGCTGCGCGCCATCGACTTCGCAAAGCCGTCGTGCTTCTTGAAATTCTCCTCCAGGAACTTCGGCGCGCCCGGCTCGTACGGCAGAAGCCCCGCCTCGCGGAAGATGACCTTTGTGTCCTTGTGCGGCGAGACGGTCAGCGTCGTCGTGAACGCCCCGATGCCCATCTCCTTCGCAAACTGCATCGTCTTGCCGAGGCTGTAGCGGAAGCACTTCGCGCACCGCTCGCCGCGCTCGGGCTCGTTCTCCAGCCCCGCCGCCACCTCGCGCAGCCACTCCTCGTGGTCGTACTTGAGCGCGACGAGCTTCACGCCCTCCGCGTCCGCGACCTTCTGCGCCTCGACGAGGCGGCGCATGAACTCCTGCTTCGAGTCGATGTTGGAGTTCGCGAAGAACATCACGACGTCGTGGCCGAGTTCCTTCAGCCGCGGCACGCACGACGACGAGCACGGCCCGCAGCAGGTATGGAGCGCAACGGTCATGGCGGCGGCGGACATCAGACGGCGCGGTAACGCGCGGGATTGTACGGGTGCGGCGCCGGGAGCGGGCACGCCGCGTAGCCGAGCGCCAGGTGACCGACGCCTTCGTAGTCGCCGTCGAGCCCCGCGCGCGCGAGGATCTTCCGGCCGAGGGGCGAGTCGATCTCCGGCTTCGCGCGGTGGATCCAGCACGCGGCCAGCCCCAGCTCGTGCGCCTTGAGCATCATGTTGCCGAGCGCGAGCGAGCCGTCGTAGACGGCCGTGTCGTTCGCCGTGTCCGCGACGACGAGCAGCATCACCGGCGCGGCGTAAAAGGGATCGTTCACGCGACCCGCCGGCGGCGCGCCGCGGATCTCCTCGTTCTTCGCACGCACGGCCTCGCGGATTTCCGGATCGTCGAGGCGGATGACGACGGTGCTCTGCCGGTTGCGGCCGGTCGGCGCGAGCAGCCCCGCCTTGACGACTTCGTCGACGAGCGCGCGCGGCGGCTCCTCCGGCCTGAACGCGCGGATGCTGCGGCGCTCGTAGATGAGCTCGTCGAGCTCCGAGCCGCCCGCGCAGTCGAACGCGGTGCGCGACGCGACGAAGGGCTTGACGAACGTCTCCGCCGCGGCCACGTGCGCCGGATGCGTCGCGTACGCGGCGAGCGCGTCCGGCGAGACGAGAAGCGCGTCCAGCATCACGTCGGCGGCGTCCGCCGCGTCCGTGTAGACCTTGGCGCGCAGCAGGCCCGGCACCGTGCCGACGAGCCCTTCGAGCGACGTGCGGATGCCCGCCTTGACCGCCGCCGGATTCTCAAGGCCGTCCTTCAGCTTCCAGATGACAACGTGCCGGTACATGCTCGCCCCCTCTTTTCTCTTTCTCCTCTGCGCCTCTGCGCGAGAATCTCGCTCAGATCAGGCCGCGTTTGATCAGGTGCTCGGCGATCTCCACCGCGTTGAGCGCCGCGCCGCGCAGCAGCTGGTCGCCGGAGACGAACATCTCCAGCCCCTTCCTGTCGTCGCGGCTCAGGTCCTGGCGGATGCGGCCGGCGAGCACGTCGTACTTCGCGGTCGCGTCGAGCGGCATCGGGTAAAGGTTGTTGAGCGGATCGTCGACGACCTTGACGCCTTCCGCGCCGCGCAGGATCTCGCGCGCCTCGTCGGGCGTGATGTCGTTCTCGAACTCGAGGTTCAGCGACTCCGAATGCGCCCGCGCGATCGGCACGCGCACGCACGTGCAGCTCAGCCTGAGGTCGGGATGGTGCAGCATCTTGCGCGCCTCGTTGCGCATCTTCAGCTCTTCGAGCGTGTATCCGTTCGTCATGTCGAACTTGTCGATGTGCGGAATGAGGTTGTACATGAGCTGGTGCTGGAACGCCTTGACCGTGAGCGGCCGGCCGGCCGCGTAGTCGCGGATCTGGTTCTCCAGCTCCGCGAGGCCGGGCGCGCCCGCGCCCGACGCCGCCTGGTACGTCGAGGCGATGAGGCGCTTGAGGCCCTTCGCCTTGTGGAGCGGCGCGACCGCCTCGAGCATGATCGCCGTCGTGCAGTTCGGGTTCGCGATGACGCCCTTGTTCCAGTCGAGGTCCTCCGCGTTCACCTGCGGCACGACGAGCGGCACGTCGGGATCCTGGCGGAACGCGCGCGAGTTGTCGATCATCTTCGCGCCCGCCCTGACGACCGCGTCCTTCAGCTCGATCGCGACGTCCGTCTTGCCGGCGAAGAGGACGATGTCGAGGCCGTTGAAGCTCTCGGGCGTCGCCTTCTTGACCTGATACGTCTCGCCGAGGATCGTCTCCTCGCGGTCGCGCGAGGCGAAGACCTGCACCTTCCCGCACGGGAACCGGCGCTCCTTCAGGACCTTGATCATCTCGGTGCCGACGGCGCCGACACCCACCAATCCAACGTTGTACTGCTTCATGTTCGTGCTGTTCGTTTTGAGAAAATCCTTACTTGCAGAGCGTGTAGAGGACGCCCGCGACGACCGCCGAGCCGATGACGCCCGAGACGTTCGGGCCCATCGCCTGCATGAGGACGAAGTTCGTCGGGTCGTTCGCGAGCGAGACCTTGTTGGAGACGCGCGCGGCCATCGGGACGGCCGAGACGCCGGCCGAGCCGATGAGGGGATTGACCTTCTCCTTCGAGAAGACGTTCATGATCTTCGCCATGAGGACGCCCGCCGCCGTGCCGACGCAGAAGGCGCACAGGCCCAGCGCGAGGATGCCGAGCGTCGTGCCCGAAAGGAACTTCTCGCACGCGAGCTTCGAGCCGACGGAGAGGCCGAGCATGATCGTGACGATGTTGATGAGCGCGTTCGACATCGTGTCGGAGATGCGCGCCACCGACGGGCCCGCCTCCTTCGCGAGGTTGCCGAGCATCAGCGCGCCGATGAGCGGCACCGCCGACGGCAGCAGGACGGCGCAGAGCACGAGCACCACGAGCGGGAAGCAGACCTTCTCGATCTTCGTGACGGCCCGGAGCGGCGGCATCTTGATGAGGCGCTCTTCCTTCGTCGTGAGCGCGTTCATGATCGGCGGCTGGATGATCGGCACGAGCGCCATGTAGCTGTACGCCGCGACCGCGATCGCGCCGAGCAGGTCGGGCGCGAGGCGCGAGGTGAGCCAGATCGCCGTCGGGCCGTCCGCGCCGCCGATGATGCCGATCGAGGCCGCCGCCTTGACGGGATCGACGCCGCCGAAGAAGTCCGCGCCGAACACGGCCGCGAGGCCGAGCGCGCCGAAGAGCGCGAAGAAGATGCCGAACTGCGCGGCGCCGCCCAGGAGGGCCATCTTCGGGTTCGCGATGAGCGGCCCGAAGTCGGTCATCGCGCCCACGCCCATGAAGATCATGATCGGGAAGACGCCCGTGTCGATGCCGAACTTGAAGAAGTAGTAGAGGAAGCCGCCGGGCTCGACGATGCCGCCCTGCATGACGGGGATGCCCGACATGAGGAAGCTCACCATGCCGTCGTGCATCATCGCGGGCGCGGTCACGCCGGCGAGCGGACAGTTGGCGAGCAGGCCGCCGAAGCCGATCGGCAGCAGCAGGAGCGGCTCGAAGCCCTTGACGATGGCGAGGTACATCATGAAGAGGCAGAGCGGAATCATGATGAGCTGGCCGAGGCCGTAGGGCATGCCGAAGAGCGTCTTCACCTCGTGCCCGCGCACGAAGTTGCCGCCCTCGTCGAAGTAGCCGCCGACCCACTCCTTCGTCTTGCGGTCGTAGTAGCCGTTCGGCGTCCTGTAGCCGCTGGCGGGGTCGTGCGGATCCTTGCCGAGCATCGAGTTGACGCAGACGCGGTCCGCCTCGGCGTAGTTGCCGGTGATGTAGGCGGGCGCCTCGCGGCGGCAGAAGCCGGCGATGCCCGTCTCGCCGCCGAGGTCGAGGACACGCGCGAGCGTGCGCTCCCACTTCGGCGTTTCCGTTTCCTCGCCGGCGCGCGCGGCGAAGACGCCGCACGCGACGAGAAGCGCGAAGAGAATCTTTTTCATGGCACTCATCCCCCGTCCCTTAGCCGATCGTCGCGAGCGTGTCGCCGGTCGCCACCTTGTCGGTCGCGTTGACGGCGAGCGTGACCGTTCCGTCGCACGGCGCGGTGACGGGCGTTTCCATCTTCATCACGTCCATGACGAGGATTTCGTCGCCCTTCGCGACCTTGGTGCCCGTCGCGGCGGTGATGCGCAGGATCGTGCCCGGCACGGGAGCCTTGACCTCGGTGCCGCCCGCCGGCGCCGCGGCGGCCGGCGCGGCGGCCTTGATGCCGGCCTCCGACTTGAACGCGACTTCCCTGCCGTTCACCACGGCCTTGCCCTCGCCGGTGATCTTGACGCCGTACGCCTTGCCGTTGATCGTGACGGTGACACCCTCTTTGCCACCTGCCGAGGCTCCCTTCACGGGGGCGTCGGATGCAAACCGGCAGCCCATCGGCGCCTTCGACGGATCCTTGAGGAAGAGGATGCCCTTCTCCTTGCAGGACGCGGCGATGAAGATGTTCTCGTCGGTGACGGGCAGCCCCGCCTCCTCCAGCGCCTTCTTCGCGACCGCGCCGCCCTTCTTCGGGTCGGCGTCGTTCAGCTCGAGGACGGTCTTGGTCGTCGGCACGCTGTACGCCTTCGTCAGCTCGTTCGACGCCATGAATTCGCTCGCCTTCTTCACGATCTCCGGATCCGGCGGCACGGGCGTCTTGCCGAAGTAGCCGAGCACCATCTTGGCGTAGCCGGGCGCGAACTTCTTGAACTTGCCGAACATGACGTTCTGGATCGCCTGCTGCGCGTAGAACTGCGAGACGGGCGTCACCGACGTGCCGAAGCCGCCGAGGCGCACGCAGTCGTACATCTCGGCGATCATGTCGTCGTACTTGTCCATCATGTTGTTGTCGCGCAGCATCTGGGTGTTCGCGGTCAGCGCGCCGCCCGGCATCGGGCTCCACACGATCTGCGGGTTGACGTTCATCGCCTCCGGCGGCAGGAAGTACTTCTTCATCGCGTTCTTGAAGCTGTCCTCCGCCTTCTTGATCTTGTTGATGTCGAAGTCGAAGCCGAAGTCCGGGTCGCCGTCGAGGCAGTGCCACATCGTGATGATGTCCGGCTGGCAGGTGCCGCCCGACATCGGCGCCATCGACAGGTCAATGCCGTCCGCGCCGCCGCGCAGCGCCGCGAGGTAGCACGCGACGCCGTTGCCGGCCGTCTCGTGCGAGTGGAACTGGATGTGCACGTCCTTGCCCAGCAGTTCGCGCGCGAGCTTCATCGTGTTGTAGACGGTCGCGGGCGTCGAGGTGCCCGATGCGTCCTTGAACGCCACGCGGTCGAACGGGATGCCCGCGTCCATGATCATGCGCAGGCGGTCGCGGTAGAACTCCGGCGTGTGCGTGCCCTGGTTGTCAATGCCGGGCGGCAGGCCCATCATCGTGACGACGACTTCGTGGTTGAGGCCCGCGTCGTGGATGCACTGGCCGGACCACTTCAGGTTGTTGACGTCGTTGAGCGCGTCGAAGTTGCGGATCGAGCTCATGCCGTGCTTCTTGAACATCTGCGCGTGGAGCTTGATCATGTCGCTCGACTGGCTCTCGAGGCCGACGACGTTCACGCCGCGCGAGAGCGTCTGGAGGTCGGCTTCCGGCGCCGCCCGGCGGAACGCATCCATCACGTCGAACGCATCTTCCTGGCAGTAGAAGTAGCAGCTCTGGAAGCGCGCGCCGCCGCCCGCCTCGAACCAGCGGATGCCCGCATCGTAGCACTCCTCCACGCACGGGAGGAAATCCTTGGAAAGCACGCGCGCGCCGACGACGCTCTGAAAGCCGTCGCGAAACGCCGTGAGCATGAACTTGACTGTTTTCTTGGCCATTTTTCTTACCTTTCTTTTAAAAATTCCTTGGGCGGGGTGCGGGGGCGCCAGAGCCCCCGTCCGTTCCGTCCGTTCCGCATTACCCCAGCGCCACCGCAATCGCGAGCGCGATGTTTTCGTCGTCGTTCGCCGCCGCACGCTGCGGCGCTTTCTTCGGCGCGTCCTTCGGGAAGATGTAGTCGAACCGCGCGATCCCCTTCATCGTCGCGAGCGTCACGCCGATCAGGACGAGCAGGAATGCAAACACGATGCCCATGCCCGCAAGCATCAGCACCAACCCTTGTGCAATTTCAGCCATTGTTTTATTCCTTTCGTAAAATTCCTCATTCGTCGATATTCGTGAGCTTCAGCGTCTCGAAGTCGATCTTCCGGTAATAGCAGTTCCGCGGCGCGCCGGCCTTGTTCTTCGTGTGGCAGATGCCGCCGCGGCAGGGGCGCACGATGTAGAGGAGCGAATTCTGCTCGCAGTTGACGTACGCCTCCAGGAGGTCGAACGTCTCGCCCGACGTCTCGCCCTTGAACCAGAGCTTGTTGCGGCTCGTCGACCACAGGATGAGCTTCTTCTTCTTGAAACTCTCCTTCATCGCAAATTCGTTCGTGTAGGCGACGAGGATCACTTCCTTCGTGTCGGCGTTCTGCACCGCGACGGGGATCACGCCCGGGTCGCACGCAGCCGTGCTCGCCGCACGGGTATCGGCGACCTGACGGCCGACCTTCTCGAGCTTCGTGAAATCCAGCGCGAGCTCCAGCGATTCTTCAAGTTGTGACATGGCTATTCCCTTGAATCTACAAAGAATAGGAATAGTATATCAAAAATCACCCGCGCCCGGGGCGGCGTTTCCCTGTTTTTCTGCGCGCGCCGACCGCCGAAGGCGACGCCGGCGGTGCCGACTTGAGCTTCTTGATCTGGTCGCGCAGGAAGGCGGCGCGCTCGAATTCGAGGCGGTCGGCCGCCTCCAGCATCTCGCGCGTCATTTCGGCGATCAGCTCGGCATCCGACGCGCCGGACGGCGTGCCCGCCGGCGCGGGTGCCCCCAACCCGACCGCGGCAGTTCTGCCGCGCCCGGACGTGCCGTCGCTCTTGAAGAGGTAGGTCGATTCCGTCACCGCGCGCTGGACCGTGTGCGGCGTGATGTGGTGCGCCGCGTTGTAGGCCATCTGCTTGTCGCGGTGCGCCTTCGTGATGCGCAGGAGCTCGCGGATCGCGTCGGTCCTGTGGTCGGCGTAGAGGATGACGCGCCCCTTCTCGTGGCGCGCGGCGCGGCCTGCCGTCTGGACGAGCGAGGTGGTCGAGCGCAGGAACCCTTCCTTGTCCGCGTCGAGGATCGCGACGAGCGCGACTTCCGGCAGGTCCAGGCCCTCGCGCAGGAGGTTGATGCCGACGAGGCAGTCGAACTCGCCTTTCCTGAGCCGCTGCAGGATCGCGACGCGCTCGATGGCGTCGATGTCGCTGTGGAGGTATTCGACGCAGATGCCCGTCTCGTGCAGGTAGTGCGTCAGATCTTCCGACGAGCGCTTCGTGAGCGTCGTCACCAGCACGCGCTCGCCCGCATCCGCCGCCTTCTTCACTTCGGCGATCAGGTCGTCGATCTGGTTCGCGAGCGGCCGCACTTCGATGACGGGATCGAGGAGGCCCGTCGGGCGGATCACCTGCTCGGCGACCGTCTTCGCCTCGCCGTACTCGAAATCGCCGGGCGTCGCCGAGCAGTAGACGATCTGGCGGACCTTCGCGTTGAACTCGTCGAACTTCAGCGGGCGGTTGTCCTTCGCGCTCGGCAGGCGGAAGCCGTAGTCGACGAGCATCTGCTTGCGCGCCTGGTCGCCGTTGTACATCGCGCGCACCTGCGGCACCGCGACGTGGCTTTCGTCGATGATCGTCAGGAAGTCGTCGGGGAAATAGTCGAGCAGGCACTCGGGCGGCGAACCGGCCGCGCGGCCCGTCAGCGGACGCGAATAGTTTTCGATGCCGTTGCAGTAGCCGAGCTCGCGCATCATCTCGATGTCGTATTCGGTCCGCTCGCGCAGACGCTGCGCCTCGAGGAGCTTGCCCTTCGACGCGAAGAACGCGAGGCGCTCCTTGAGCTCCGCCTCGATACGCGCGAACGCCGCCTCGAACTTGTCCTTGCCGAGGACGAACTGCTTGGCGGGCGTGATCGTGACGGCGGGCATCGCCACGCCGCGCTTCGCGGTGAGCGGATCGAGCGCGCAGATGGTGTCGACCTCGTCGCCGAAGAACTCGATGCGCACGGCCGTCGTCTCGTACGCGGGGAAGACGTCCACCGTGTCGCCGCGCATCCGGAAGACGCCGGGCCTGAAGTCGAAGTCGTTGCGCACGTACTGCGCCTCGACGAGCCGCTCGGCGAGCGCGGAGCGCGCGAGCGTCTCGCCGCGCCGCACGCTCACGGCGAGCTCGCGGTACTCGGTCGATTCGCCGAGGCCGTAGATGCACGAGACGGACGCGACGATGATCACGTCGCGGCGCGAGATGAGCGCGTTCGTCGCCGCGAGGCGGTAGCGCTCGATCTCCTCGTTGATCGACGCGTCCTTCTCGATGTACGTGTCGGTCTGCGGGATGTACGCCTCGGGCTGGTAGTAGTCGTAGTAGCTGATGAAATATTCGACGCCGTTCTCGGGGAAGAACTCCTTCAGCTCCGAGAAGAGCTGCGCGGCGAGCGTCTTGTTGTGCGAGAGGACGAGCGTCGGGCGGTTCCACCGCTGGATGAGGTTCGCCATCGTGAACGTCTTGCCGCTGCCGGTGACGCCCTGAAGGACGAGACGGTTCTCGCCGCGCGCGAGACCGGCGCAGAGCGCGGCGACCGCGTCGGGCTGGTCGCCCGTCGGCTTGAACTTCGACGTGAGTCTGAAGAGCTGTTCCGCCATCGCACCGCCCGCGCGCGCGGGCCGCCGGATCCGCGCGTCAGGCGTTTTTCTTCAGCGTCTTGAGCGTGAGGCCCGTCAGGTCCTTCCCCTTCTCGTTCAGGACGAGCGAGGCGAGGGAGGCAACGGCGACGCAGACGACGAGCCCGATGCCGCCCAGGAGGAACGGATGGAACTTGAGGCCGAAGACGTCGCAGTGCAGGATCTCGCAGCTGAAGCAGACGAAGTAGTTCGCCGCGAGGCCGAGGACGGCCGCGACGCCCTTGATGCGCGGCATGAAGACGCCCATGAAGAAGAGTCCCGTGAGGCCCGCCGTCAGCATGGCGATGTACTTGTTGAAGTTGTCGAACAGGGCCGACGACTCCATGCGCGCGAGCGTCAGGGCCGCGAGAATGCCGATGATGCCGACGACGTACGTGCAGACCTGGCCGCAGCGGATCTGCGCCTTGCCGGGGATGTCCGGCTTGAAGCGCTTGATGAAATCGGTGACGACGGCGGTCGACGCGGACGAGAGGTTCGCGGAGAGAGTCGAGATCGTCGCCGCGAAGACGGCCGCGATGACGAGGCCCGCGAGCCACGGCGGCATTTCCGTCGCCATGAAGATCGGGAGGACCGAATCGCCCTTCGGCATCGTCACGTCCATCGCCTCCGGGTGCGTGTGGTAGAACGCGAAGAGCGCCATGCCGATGCCGTAGAAGACGATCTGCGCGAAGACCGACATGCAGCCGTTGAACCACAGCGAGCGCTTCGTCGCGTTCTCGTCGGGCGTCGCGATGTAGCGCTGGATGACGCACTGGTCGGACGTATAGCTGGAGAGGTTCGAGATGAGGCCCTGCACCGCGACGACCCAGAAGACGGGCTGCGTCAGGATGAGGCGGAAGTCCCACATCCGGTTCTTGCCGTAGTCGCTCGCGACGGTCCAGAACGTCGAGACGTGCTCGCCGGGCGCGCCCGTCTTCAGGATGAGGAGGACGAGCACCGAGACCGCGCCGCCCATGAGGACGATGCCCTGCACGAAGTCGGACCAGATGACGGCTTCAAGACCGCCGAGCGAGCAGTAGATCATCGTGAGGATGCCGCAAATGAGAATGCACGCGTCGATGGAGATGCCCGTCACCGCGTTGAGCGCAATCGCGGGGAGAAGCGTGACGACCGCGACGCGGCAGACCATGAAAACGACGAACGCCGCCGAGCCGAAAAGCCGCACGCCGAGGTTGAAGCGCTTTTCAAGGTACTCGTAGGCGGAGGTGATGCCGAGGCGGCAGAAGAACGGCAGATAGTAGTAGATCGCGACAGGCGCCATGCCGATGATGAAGAACGCCATCACGAAGTAGCGCCAGTCCTGGAGATACGCCTGCGTCGGAATCGCGATGAACGTGATGGACGAAAGCATCGTCGCGAAAATACTCATGCCCGCGACATACCACGGAATGCGGTTGCCGCCGCGGAAGTAGTCGTTCTCGTCCTTCTTCTTGAAGATGAAGAAGCACGCCATGCCGACCATCACGAGCGCGTACACGCCGACGACCGCCCACGCCATCGCGCCGAACTTGCCCGTCTTGCGGAAGCTCGCGACCGAAACGGCGTTCGTGCGCGTCGCCGGCGCGACCTCGCCGCCCGCGAGCAGAAGCGTGTACTGCTCGGGCGTCTTGCCGGGCCTGATGCCCGCCGCCGCGCCGCAGCGCGGCGAATCTGCCGCGGCGATTTCGCCATATTCGCACCAGGCGTCGGTCACGGCGTTGTAGGCGAGAATCTTCCGCTGCCAGCCGAGCTTCACGGGGTCCGTCTCGGTCGAGCCGCGCAGCGCGCGGTCGATCCACCCCTTCTCGCCGAAGCCGCCGACGAGCAGGATGTGCTGATGGCCGCTCGGCAGGAACGCCGCGCCGATCGTCGTCGTGTTCGCGGGAAGGTCGCTGAGGCGCTTCCACGCGCCCTCCTCGTTGTCGCGGTCCATGTGCACCTTCGAAAGGACAAGCGCGTAGCCGTCGTGCAGCGGCTCTTTGGTTTCGACGTCGTATCCGCCGTAGATGACGAGCATCTTTTCCTTCTGGTCGCCGTTCTGAACGGCGGCGACCATCTGCGCGCGCGGCACGAGACGCGGCAGGGGGAACTGACGCCACACGAAGTCGTCACCGGCCTTGCCGAGATCGGCCACGAAGACGTGCTTCGACGCGACGACATACACTGTCGAACCGTCCGCCGCCGCCGCGCCCATCGCGACCGGCTCCGGCAGCGACCGCGGGAGCGGCGTGACGCGCACCGCGCCGTTTTCGACCGTCAGCAGGAAGGCGTCGTCGAACACCTTTGTCCCGTCCGTTCCGCCCGCGCAGAAAATGCCCTTCGACGTCTCGCAGCTGACGCCCTCGGCGACCGGATGCGGCAGTTCGCCGACTTTTGTCCAGGTGCCGTCCGGCGCGCGCACGGCGATGTCCGTGCGGTACGTCTTGACGCCGTCGACGAAATCGCTGCCGCCCGCGACGAGGAACGAGCCGTCCGGCAGGAAGCCCGCGAACGGACGCGCCACCTTTACGGGCGCGGCCTCGGGCGACTTCCACTCCACGGCGATCGGCGTCGCCGCGCTCCCCACGAATCCGGCGACGGCGGCCAGGATCGCGACTGTCAGTTTTTTCATTTTCTTCTCCTTGTCAATGGACGGTTGTGCGCCCGGGGATTATTTCCTGTTGAAGAATTCCGCCACGACATCCGCGCGCGGCACGGTGACAAAGTTGATCGTGGCGTAACCCGCGCCCTCGTAAAGAACGCCGATGTCGCCGTTTTTCAGAATGGCCATGTCGGAATAGGCCGCGCCGCCCGGGCAGATGCACAGGCCTTCGCCCCACGTGGCCCCGTCGTCGAGCGACGCGCGGATGTGGAGCTGCGCGCGTCGCGACGGGCTGTTGCAGTTTGTGAAGAGGAGCGTCTTGCCGTAGCGCATGATCTGCGCGTTGCACTGCGGATCGGCGAGCGTCGTGTCGTAGCGCGACTGCCAGGTGCGCCCGCCGTCGCGCGTGACGTGGATCTGCCGCCCGCCGCCGCGCCAGCGCGAATTGATCATCCACGCGCCGTCGGAAAGTTCCACAACCTTGCACTCGTCGCCGTTCTTCACCGGATTGCCCATCGCCTTCCACGTCCTGCCGTGGTCGTCGGAACCGAAGAGCGCGTTGCCGTCGTTCACGTGGACGATCGTGTGGAGGAGCTTGCCGGACTTCGTCTGGATGCCGGATCCGGACGTGATGAAGATGAACCCGCCGGCGCTGTCGGGTTTGCCGAACGGCCACGCGGGGAACGCGATGTCCTTCGTGATGTTGCGCGGCGCGGACCAGGTCGCGCCGTTGTCGGCGGACTCCTGGACGTAGAACTGATAGATGCCGCGCTGCTTGACGCTTTCCCACACGTTATAGAAGAGGAAGATCTTGCCCGCCTGCCGGTCGACGATGAACGACGGGTCGCTGCCCGCCCAGCGCTCCTCCGCGCTCCACGGCCACGTCCACGAATTGACGGCGTCGGTCCAGGTGCGGCCGTCGTCGCTCGAACGGCGGATCGAGATGTTGATGGGCTTGGCGTGGTTCAGGTCGCCGCCGCCCTCCTTGCGCGCGTCGCACGCGGCAACGAGATCGCCGTTCGGCGCGGTGCACAAGGCCGGAATGCGGTAGACGGCGATGCCGCGCGCACCGTTCTGCCACAAGGTCGTCGTTTCGCCGAGCGCGGCTTCGCACGTCGCCGCAGCAGCGCCCAACAAGAGACCGATCAGTACTTTCTTCATCTTTTTATCCCCCTGTTTTTAATCGCCAGCTTCAACTGACGCACATTATCTCAAACCGCGCGCAATCTGTCTACTGTTATTTTTGAGGTTTAGAAGTTTGGAAGTTTGGAATCTGAGGAGTCTAGAAGTCTAGAAGTCTAGAATCCCAGAATTCTATTGCCCCGGCAATTAAAGGGTTTTATTTGCATCAGGGAGGGACGGGCTCTGTCCCGTCCGTCATATGTGGCCGCGACGGAGCGCGGCCCTCCCAATGAATCAACCCCATTTGTTGCCGTTTCTATAGGCTCCCACAGTCGATGCGCTGACGATCTCTTATGGAAAGTTGATACAGCCCCTCATTATTGATACTTATCGCAAAATTGTTGATAACTCTTTAACAACTGTTGACATGAGATTACAATTATCCACTTGACAAAACCGCCCACCGGCGTTTAAACCCCCTTTTTATTGGGTTTTGAGCAATAATGACACAGAGAATTGTCGCATAATACTATTCTTTTCATTGTTTACAAATCCGTTGATAATTTGGTATAATAATCTTGTCAGGGTTGGACAAAACGAATTGAGAAACACAACACCAATGAGCAACAATCTATATGACGTGATTGTGGTCGGCGGCGGCCATGCCGGGTGCGAAGCCGCCCTCGCCGCCGCGCGGATGGGCGCACGCACCCTTCTTGTGACCGCCCAGACAGCCGCCATCGCGCAAATGCCGTGCAATCCGTCGATCGGCGGCCTTGCCAAAAGCCACCTCGTCTATGAGCTCGACGCCCTCGGCGGTGAAATGGGCCGAAATGCCGACGCGACGGCGCTGCAGGTCAAGACGCTGAACCTCTCGCGCGGGCCGGCCGTGCGGGCGACGCGCGCGCAATGCGCCAAGAAGGAATATGCCGCACGGATGCAGACTGTCATCACCCGGCAACCGAATTTGACCGTGTTGGAGGATGCCGTCATCGGGATTGAGACTGAGGGAACAGAAGGAAATTCCAGACGTGCAACCGGCGTGCAGACTGAAAAACACGGTCGGATGGGTGCCCGGACAGTTGTCGTGACCGCCGGAACGACCCTGCGCGGTCGAATCTGGATCGGAAATGAATGCACCGAAAGCGGTGGTGACGGCCGTCCGGCCGTCAATCAACTCTCCGCCTGTCTGGAAAATCTCGGTTTTGAGCTCATCCGCCTAAAAACGGGTACGCCGCCGCGAATCAAGGCCTCCAGTTGTGATTTCACCAAGTGTGTACGGCAGGACGGTGAAAATCCGCGTCCGATGTTCCACGTGGAACATTTCACCGGTTCTTTTTCATCTGAAACTACCACAGAAAGCGATTTTTTACATGTTTTTGGTTCAACTGTCTCAAATAGGGGCGCTGTTCCGTCCGAATTTATGAATGTTCCACGTGGAACAACTGACAATCTGTGTCCAAATACAGACACAGACTCCGATTCAGCTTCTTTACAAAGCCCCGTACAAGAGACTGTTCCACGTGGAACAACCGGTCAGATTGATCATTTGCAAGCTTCACTCAACTGTTTACCCGCGGAAACCCAGTCACCGAGTAAACCAATCACTGTTCCACGTGGAACATTGGGTGAATTTCCATGCTGGATGACGCACACAACTCCGGAGACACACTGCATCATACGCGACAACCTCGCGCGTTCGGCACTGTACGGCGGTGCCATTCGCGGGACGGGCGTGCGCTATTGCCCATCCATCGAGGATAAAATTGTCCGTTTTGCTGACGCGAAGCAACACCATGTGATGCTGGAGCCAGAGGATTCGGCCGGTCAAATCATCTACCCGAACGGCCTCAGCTGCTCGTTGCCGCGCGACATTCAGGAGCAGATGGTGCATTCGGTGCCGGGTCTTGAACAGGCTGAATTTCTCGCCTACGCCTATGCCATCGAATATGACGGCATTGATGCGCGTGAACTGACGCACGCACTTGAATCCAAGCGGATTGAAGGCCTCTTCTTTGCCGGGCAGATCAACGGCACGACCGGATACGAGGAAGCGGCCGCGCAGGGCTTGATGGCCGGGATCAATGCGGCCCTCCGGACACAGGGACGCGCTCCGCTCGTTTTAAGCCGCCAGGATGCCTACATCGGCGTGATGATCGACGATCTGGTGACAAAAGGGACGGATGAACCGTATCGGATGTTCACAAGCCGTGCCGAGCGCCGCCTGCTGCTCCGGCAGGACAATGCCCGTCTGCGTCTTGTCGATGCCGCTGCGTACGCCGGAATTCTACCGCCCGAACAGATTTCCGCCACGCGTGCGGTGAAAGCATGGCTGGAACGGGTCGAAACGGAAAAAATTGAAATTGAAAATCTCTTCACTGAGCAAGAAAATCCGCTGACAAACAGTAACTGTGCAATCGAACGATGGTTCAGCAGGGCAGAACTTGCTGAAGAAGCAAAGATTATACGACATTATGCACCCTATCTTGAACAAGAGGAAAAGGCCGCCAAACGCGCCAAGCAGGACGAAAACATCAAGATACCGCGCTGGCTGGACTACGCGCACTGCACCGCCGTGCGCTTCGAGAGCCGCGAGAAACTGAAGAAGTACCGCCCGGAGACACTGGCGCAGGCCGCACGCATTCCCGGCGTCAATCCGGCCGATATCGCCGTCCTGGCTGTCATCATCAAACGCGGTTCAATAGACGTTATCAACAAAAGCTGTTGATAAGTTGAAAACATCAGTTGACTTCTTGTCGTTGGCTTCATACGGTAATTTATGATATATTCTGCCGTGACAGCCAAATCAGAAGCAGTATGAGCAATGAAAAAATAGACCTTGCAATGAAGGAACTGTGGGAGCGCGCCAAGGCGATCTTCCTGTCCACATTGCGCTCCGACGAGGAGAAGAGTCAGGCCGCACGCTATTTCTCGATGATCACCTCGGTCTGCGTGGAAAACGGCGTCTTCCAGATTCTGACGCTCAACAGTTTTGCGGCGGACTTTCTCAAGACCGAATATGCCGAACGGTTGAAGACATGTCTGGACCTCGCAGGGGGTGACAAGTCCCTCAGCCTGGCGTTCCGGTGCAGCCCGTCCGCGCAGCCGCCGATCATTCTGCCGCCGTCACCGGCCGCGGCGACCGCACCGAGCCGGTCCGTCAACACGTTCATTTCGACGATGCCGCTCAACGATGACTACACCTTTGACGAATTTGTGGAAGGGCCGTCTAACAGCTACGCCTACGCCGCCGCCAAAGGCGTTGCGGAACATCCGGGCGAAATCGGTTTCAATCCGCTTTTCATCCACGGCGGGACCGGTCTCGGCAAGACGCATCTCATGCAGGCGATCGGCAACGAAATGCGCCGGATCAAGCCCACGCTTTCCGTCTGCTACCTGACGACCGAGACGTTCCTGAACGAATACGTCAATTCGCTTCAGAAAGGACGCGCGGCCATCACCGAGTTCCAGAACAAGTACCGCAAGATCGACGTGCTGCTCGTCGACGACGTGCAGTTCCTGCAGAAGGGCAAGCAGTTCCAGGAGGAATTCTTCAACACGTTCAACGCGCTGAAGGACGCCCACAAGCAGATCGTCATGACGTCCGATGTCGCGCCCAAGAATCTGTCGGTTCTGGAAGAGCGCCTCATCTCGCGCTTCGAGGGCGGCATGGTGCAGGAGATTGAATCGCCCAGCTACGAAACGCGCCTCGCGATTCTGCAGAAAAAGGCGGAAGGCATCACGCCCGTCATTCCCGACTACGCCATCCGTTTCATCGCCGACCGCATCAAAAGCCACGTGCGCGCGATGGAAGGCGCGCTTGCAAAGATCAAGATCGCGATGCTGCTCAATCCCGGCGTGTCGCTCACGAACGAGATGATGACGCGCGCGCTGAAGGATCTGATCGAAAAGGAGCACAACATCAAAAAGCTGACGATCCGCGAGATCCAGGAGGCCGTCGCGCGCAAGTACGGCGTGACGATCGAACAGATCCTCTCGCCCGAGCGCACGCAGTCGCTCGTGACGCCGCGGCAGCTGGCGATGTACATCTCGCGCAAATACTCGTCCAAAAGCCTTCAGGAAATCTCTGAACCGTTCGGCAAGACGCACGCAACCGTCCTGCACGGCGTCAAATCCATCACCAAACGCCTCGACGTGGAGGAGGAACTGCGCGAAACGCTGCACCAGATTCTCAACGAATTCGGCATCAACCCGGACGAGACGGTCAATTGACAACAGGAACAGACGCTGTTGACAACTGTTCGACAGACGGTCGATCCCGACAGCGCAGACAGGCGCGCGCAGGAAGATGACAACACCGATCAACAGGAAGCGACCGACGGCATCAACAGGACGAAAGACGTTTCCGACCAGTAAAAACAGGCACGACAGCAACTTATCTACAGTATCAACAATCCTACTAATGACATCATCACTCTTTAACTGAACAGTATTATTTGATACAATAACCGCCGCTGAAAAAAAGACTTATCACAGAAAGAGGACAAAATGAAATTCATCATCGCACGCTCGAAGTTCCTTGAAGGGTTGAAGGCCGTTCAGAATATCGTCGCCGGCAAGGGGACGCTGCCGATTCTCAACAACGTCATGATCAACGCCACCGGACATGAGCTGACGATGACAACCACGGATCTCGACATCTCGATCACGTGCGCGGTCGCGTGCGATGTGGCGGAGGCGGGTGCTTCGACGTTGCCGGTGAAGCTGCTCGCGAACCTCGTCTCAAAGGCGGGCGAAGGCGAGATCGAGGTTGAAACGGACGCGCGCGAACAGGCGACGATCGTCGCGGGCACCGCCAAGTACAAGCTCGCCGGTCTGCCCGAACATGAATTTCCGCGTCTGCCCAAGGATGACGAGGCGGCCGTCTATTCGCTGCCGCAGCAGACGCTGCGTGAAATGTTCCGCAAGACGTCCTATGCCGCGTCGCAGGATGATACGCGCCGCACGCTGAAGGGCGTCCTCATGTCGTTCAAGGATTCAAAGCTGACGATGGTCGCGACGGACGGCCGCCGCCTGGCGCTCGTTGAAAACGAAATCGAGTTTCCGAAGGACGCCGAGCGCGACATCGTTCTGCCGTTCAAGGCGGTGCAGGAACTTCAGCGTTCGCTGACCGGCGACGCGAATGTCGAGATCATGGTTCAGAAGAGCCAGATCTGCTTCAAGCTCGGTTCGGTCATGATCTATTCGAAACTTGTCGACGAAGTCTATCCGAACTACACGCAAGTCATTCCGCGCGAGTGCGCCGAGACGATCACCGTCGACCGCCAGAGCCTTCTCGACGCGCTGGACCGCGCGAGCGTCATGACGATGGACGAGGCGCATTCGACGAAGCTCATATTCGAAGGCAACCGACTGATCGTCACGTCCGCCGCCAGCGACATCGGCGAGGCGAAGGACGAAGTCAACATCAAGTACGCGGGTGAAAAGCTGGAGATTCTCTTCAACCCGAACTATGTGATGGACTGCCTCAAGGCCATCGACGACGACGAGGTCATCATCAACCTCAACGACGGTCATTCGCCGGCCGTCATCAAATGCTCGATTCCGTTCCTCTACGTGCTGATGCCGCTGCGCATCAACTAAGTTTTTCTGCGGCAATGAGAATCTGGACGGACAGAAGCTACCCGATCATCGTCTCCTGCGCGAAGGAACTGTCGCGCTGGACGGAGATTGAAGTGCGCGATCTCGGCTACAAGCCGATCGAAGTGACGGAAAACACGGTTGTCGTGCGCGGCGGCATGCGCGACGTGATGAAGCTCAACCTTTATCTGCGCACCGCCCACCGCGTGCTCGTGCCGCTCCTGCGCGCGGACTGCCGCAACATCCGCGACCTCTATGAGCTGGCGGTCTCGATCGACTGGGAAAATCTGATCGAGGCGGACGGCTACTTTTCGGTTTCATCCATCGTTCACAACTACACGATCCGCGACACGCGCCTGCCGTCGCTCTACACGAAGGACGCGATCGCCGACCGCATGCGCGAGAAGTGCCAGCGCCGTCCCGACTCGGGCGGCGAGAACCACGGCGCGGCCGTTTTCGTCTACTGGGAGCGCGACGAGGTCATCATCTATCTCGATACGTCGGGCGAACCGCTGTCCAAGCGCGGCTACCGCAAGATCCCCGGTTCCGCGCCGATGCAGGAGACGCTCGCGGCGGCGTGCATCATGGCGCTGCACTGGGATCGCAGGACGCCGTTCATCTCGCCGATGTGCGGCAGCGGCACGCCGGCGATCGAAGCCGTGATGATGGCCGCGAACAAGGCGCCGGGTTCGCTCAAGGGACACTTCGCCTTCCAGTCCATCAAGGACTACCGGCGCATCATCCCCGGCGAAGCGGCCCCGCGCGTGGCCCCGCGCCAGCACATGGGAGCGACGCCGGAGCAGATCTGGAAGGAGCTCGTTCTGGACGCGAAGGAGCAGGAGAACTTCACAGATCTGCCGAAGGTCATCGCGACCGACATTTCGCCCGACGCGGTCGAAAACGCGCACACCAATGCCATCGCGGCCGGTGTCGCGCCCTACATCGATTTCAAGGCGTGCGATTTTGCCGAGACGCCGATCCCGGATGTCGCCGCGCCGGCCGGTCGGTCGAAGGGCGTCGTGTTCTTCAATCCGGAATACGGCATCCGTCTTGGCACACCCGAGGAGCTGGCGCCGGTCTACGAGCGCATCGGAACGTTTCTTCACGAAAAATGCGCAGGCTACACGGGCGGCCTCATCACCGGCAACCCGGACCTCGCGCGCCTCGTCAATCTCTACTACAAAACTCGCGTGCCGTTCTTCAACGGGCCGATCGACTGCCGGCTCTTCGTGTATCCGGGCTGCGAGCTGAAAGGACAAAATGAGTCAGCAAGCGTTTGACATAAACGAGTTCATCGAAAAGCCCCAGCCGCCGCCCGCGCCAGTCGCGGACAAGGCGGCTGAGCCCGCCGCTGCGGACGAGCCGCCGGAACTGGATGTGCAGAAGGCGGTTGTCGAGGAGCTGGCCGCCGAGAAGGTGGAACTTCACGAGCAGGTCGCCGCGCGCGAATCGGAACTGGCGGCGCGTGAATCGGAGCTGGCCGCGCTCAAGGCGCAGGTCGCCGTCCTGAAGAGCGAAAACGCCAAGCTGTGCGCGGAAGCCGAATCGCTTCAGGCCCGCCTCGATGCGCGTCTCGCGCACGAACTGGACCAGCAGGAGCGCAACCCCAATTCGCTCGCGCTCCTTGACCGTGAAGTCGAACTGCCCGACCGATTCCCCGGCGAGACGCGCGACCATGTGCTGGAGGTTATCCGTGCCGCGCGCGACGAAGCCGAGCGCGAGGGCCGCGTGCGCCGCGCCCAGGTTCTGGAGGCGGTGCTCGTCGCGAACGAGCCGAGCGGCAATCTCGCGGCGCGCCGTGCGGAAGTGACGAAACTCTTTTCCGAGAACGGCAATATCGTCAACGGCACAGTCCTCGCGCGGTTGCAGGAGCTTGAAATTTCGCACAAGAACGGCGAAGAGTATCTCCTGCCGTCTGAAATTATCAAGCGCGCGTTCTGATTATCAACTCACTTATCAACTTATAAACAAAAACAACATCTTATTTATGAACTTATCAACAGAAATATCAACTCACCGTAAATAAGTTTATAATTAAGTTGATAAAGCCATGATTCATCTCGATCCAAAATTCTGTTTCCGCATCCGGGACGCGCGCAAGGCGGCGCGGCTCTCGCAAAGCGAACTGGCGGCGGAAGTCGGCTGCAAGCAATCGGCCCTGTCGATGTTCGAGCAGGGGGCCGGCACCAAGCTCAACGACGAAGTCGTCCAGCGCCTGGCGGCCAAGTTTTCAATCAAGCTGCCGTCGGCGGACGCGTCTGCGGCGGAATCGTCCGACATGCCGCCCGCGGCACTTCTGCCGCGCCCGCTGCCGAACGCGCCCGTTGACCGGCGCGGCTTCTGCCCGAACGTCCACTGTCCCTCGCACCGCGTCTACGAGGTGGACGGTCGAACGTTTCTCAAACCCGACCGCGCAGCGCAGGATCCCGTGGGCGGCCGCTTCTGCGCGGTCTGCGGCGAAATTCTCGAGCATGTGTGTCCGACGTGCGGCGGCCCGCTGCACGACGGCGCGGTCTGTTCCTTCTGCGGTTCGCCCTATTTGGCGCTCGCCAATAATTTTTAAAATACCCCCTTGCGCGACGGCGGCCGGATATGATATACTACTGTCACTTTTCGGAACTACGGGGTTGTGGCGCAATTGGTTAGCGCACTGGACTGTCGATCCGGGGGTTGCGGGTTCGAGCCCCGTCGACCCCGCCAGTTCGAAAGGTACGAGCGATTGCCTCGTGGTGTAATGGTAGCACCGCAGATTCTGATTCTGCTTGTTGGGGTTCGAGTCCCTGCGAGGCAACCAACAAGAACCCCAGAAACGGGGTTTATTTTTTTGTCTGGAAACGACACGCGGCGTCCAAGTGAACGAACGGGCCGTGGACGGCGTTATCTAAGAGGAATGACGAAACGAAACGTGAGCGGGCGCGGCGGTTTCACGCTGATCGAGATTCTGGCGGTGGTGATGATTCTCACCCTTGTCGCCGTTCTCGCCGTCACACGCGTTGGCACGCTCGGCGCGCGCGCGCGCGTCACCGCCGCCGAAGCCGATCTCTCGGCGATCGGCGCGGCGATCACGGATGAAGCGGTCGGGTATTTGCGCGATTTCACCGGCATCCCCGGCTTCCATCCGTCCGAACTCCGCCTCGCGAATCTGCTCATCGCCACCAATCTCTACGGACTGACCGAAACGGCGGCGGACGCGGCGGCCGGCACCTGGCCGCGCGGCGTGCGTGTGGACGACGCGGGACTCGGCGAGGGGCGGGGCGTCGCGCGGCCCGCCGATTTCACCACGTGGTCCGCAGCGCGCGACCGCGGCTGGCACGGCCCCTACGTGCGCCACGCGACCGGCCGCTTTCCGGCGCGGGACGACGTGCGCTTTGCGGGCGACGCGCCGTTTGGCGCGCGCGGCTTCTTTCCTGAACTGAGCAACCTCTACCTGCCGGACGATTTCCTGAATGAAAAGGACGGCTGTTCCATCTACGGCTTCCCGGGCGAGCCGGCGATTCTGGATCCGTGGGGCAATCCCTACGTGCTCCAGGTACCGCCGCCGCAGGCGTTCAGCAACGATGTCGCGAAGGTCTCGCCCGCCCTGCGCTGGCGCTATGCGCGCGTTGTCTCGGCGGGCGCGGACGGCATTCTTGAAACGCCCTGCTACAACGTCAATTCCACCAACAGGACGACATCGATCGCCTCGGCGCGCGACCGACGGCTCGTGCGCCAGGCGGGACGGATCGACCGCGACGACTGCGCCGCGCGCGGTGATGACCTCGTTCTGTTCCTCAACCGCAACGACATCGACGAAGGGGAGGATGACGAATGAAACGCGGCTTCACACTCATTGAAATGACGGTCGTGCTCGTCATTCTTGCGGCGCTGACGCACCTGGCCGTCCGCCAGTTGTCGCAGATGCGCGACGCGCGGCTCGAGACGGTCGCCGACCGCCAGCTCGAAGAAATCCGCGCGGCGGTCTATGCGCGCGCGAACGGCGAATCGACGGGCTTTTTGGCGGACATGGGGCGGTTGCCGCGTATCACCAACACGACGAATGCCACGCTGGAGGAGCTGTGGATTTGTCCCGCCGGTGCGCGCGACTTTGCGCTGCGGCCGGCCGTCAGCAACAATTTCAGCGCGGCGACGGCGGACATCGGCGCGCTGGAGGACGCAGACGTGTATGTGCCGACCGGATGGCGCGGGCCGTACCTGCACATTCCGTTCGGGCGCGACGAGCTGCTCGATCCGTGGGGCAACCCGATGGTCGAGAAGGACGCGGCGGGGCTGACGCGGCTGACGGTCACCAACGGATGGATCACCGCCGTGTCGCATTATGGCGCGACGGGTCAGCGGCGCGGGAAGCGGACGCTGCCGCTCGCACCGCCGCAGGGGGAGACGAGCCGTCTTGTCATCACGTTTGCTGCGGCGGACGCGGCGGGTACGGTGACGTGCCGATGGTACGGCGCGGCGGACGGCTGGATTACCGGCGGTGTGACGAACGACGCGCCCCTCGCCAAGCCGATCATCTTTTCGGATCTCGCGCCCGGGCTGAAGGTCATCACGGATTCGCTGACCGGCACGGCGCGGTACATCGATCTTCGCCCCGGCGACAACCTTCTGCAGATCCCGCTCCCCTGATTCCGCCCCTCATCCTCCTCACTCCCTCCACCTCTCCAGTGGGGAGCCACCCCATCGTCACTTCGTTTTTCGCTGAATTTTGATTAGTTTTTCGCATTTAACGCGTTTCTTGCGAAATTCGCCCTTGCTTTTTCGAGCGGTTTATGAGATAATACATTCTGTTCCTCAGAGTTGATTGCCGTCGGCGGGCGGCTACACGGGGGAACCGTTGTAACACTGCGGGTTTTAGCTTCAGGAGTCCATTAGGAGACCGGTGGGTCGGGGGTGAAGATCGGAGCCGCTGCAGTGCCGCGTTGCGCGAGAGCCGGCTGGCTCGCAGGTCGCCGAAGGGTGACGCCTAACGCGCGCGGATTGGCCCGGCATGGCCCATTCTGGATTGCCGAACGCGCGGCCGTGTGGCCGTGCGCATCCAGAAACACCAAGTGGAGGGCCAGATTATGGCAAGGACGGCAAGAGTCAAGAGCAAAGGCGAGGGAACGGCGTATTATCACCTGATCTCGCGCGCCTGCAACAGGCAGTTCCTGTTCAGAAAAAATGCACCGAAGGACAAGCTGGCGGAACTTGCGCGCAGGGCGGCTGAATTCAGCGGAATCCGACTGATCGCGTTCGCGATCATGGACAATCACTACCACATTCTTTGTGCGGTGACACGCTCTGCGAAACCGGTTTCGCAGGAAGAGATCATTCGTCGTATTGCCATCCTCAAAGGTGAGAAGGCGGCGACGGAACTGGCGGAGCGCTGGGACGGTCTTGCGGCGGCCGGCTTCACGGCAAGCCTCGACGCGGAGCTCGCGCGTTACCGTGCGCGGATGGATGACATCAGCGGGTTCATGAAGACGATGAAGGAGCTTTTCGCGATCTGGTACAACCGCGAATACGGCTACAGCGGCAGCGTCTGGAGCGGGGCGTTCAAGTCGACATTCGTCGAGGGCGGTCGCCATCTTGAATACTGCCGCCGGTACATCTTGATGAATCCCGTGCGAGCGGGGATCGTCGCGCAGGCGAGGGAATATCGTTGGGTATGGTGCGAAACCATATTTGAAACTGAAGTTTTAGCGGGGTGCCTCCCCAAAGAGTGGAGCGTGGCGGTACGAGTGGCGCAGGTCGGGGATGGAAAGCTATTTGGTAGCGAGGCGTTTGTGAAGGAATGGATCATCCGCCTAGGCGATAAGTTCACCGCCGCATCGACGGGCGTGCATGCGGTCGGTTTGATCGGATTTTCGTCGCATGGATGGCGGCTGGCGAAGAAGGCGGAAAAGACGGCGGGATCTGAAAAGTGAAAAGAAAAGACGGAAAGACGAGAGAAATGAATCAGCTGCATGGGGTGGCTCCCCTGGGGATGCATCGATCTTCGCCCCGGCGACAACCTTCTGCAAATCACCCTCCCCTAATCCAATTGGGGAGCCACCCCATCGTCGCTTCATTTTTCGCTTTGTTTTGCCCATTTTCTGTCGCTTAACGCATAAAAAGATTCGCGGACCCTTGACGGCGCAGGGCGATTGTGCTAAAATTCGCGCTGAAAAATTGTAAGGAGGCTTATCTACATGAATTGGAGTCTACTCAAGGTGTCGGCGGCGGCGGTTGCCGTTGCTGCGGTTTCGTTGTCCGCCCAGGCGGTGGATTATTCATGGACTGGCGGCGGAACGGACACCAACTACAGTACGCCGGCCAACTGGGGCGTGGAGAGTGGATATCCCGGCTCGGAAGATGCCGCGAGATTTCTGGAAGGAGCCGCAGGCAAGACGGTTACTTTCGATGGCGCCTACACTCCGTCTTACGTTTGGACGGCTACGGGCGATAAGGCTTCCCCCGTGACATGGGAGGGCTCCGGTTCTGTTACGACGACGTGGAACATCGGCTGTGCCGACAATGTCGGCCAGGTTGGTGCGCTGACGATCAACTCCGGCACGTACAATGCGGGCGGAGGTTTCAATTTCGGTTCTGGTACAGGCGTTCTCACGATGAACGGCGGCACTGTCAATGCCGGCGGAGTATCATATTGGGGTACTGAGGCAAATGCCGATTTCAATGCTACTATCAACAGTGGCGCGACGGTCAATTTCAACGGCATAGACGGCTATACCAGTCTGCGCATGATGAATGGCACGGGCATTACCGGTATCATCAATATTGACGGCGGCACCTTCGCCGTCAATGGCGGCGATCTGGAACTCGGACTCGGAAATTCCGACGCCACCAGCCAGACGACGATCAACATCTCCAACGACGGCGTTTTTTCAGTCGGCAATGCTACTGAGCGTTGGACGATTCTTGGCTCCGCCGGCACCGGCAAGGCCACGATAAACGTCAATGACGGCGGCACGTTCGCCTTCTGGCGCATCGCCCACAACGGTACAGGAGAATGCGAGTTGAACGTTGATGGCGGTACGCTCAAGATTCTCGGCAGAACGTGGAACTATGACAACGGAACATTCGCTGCCGACAACGATGCATCGTTCACTGTGACAATCGGCAAGCAGGGCGCCACACTCGACACGAACGGTTTTGACGTCAAGATTCCCAAGACTCTCAAGGGCTCTGGTACGCTCACTATAACCGGCGGCGGATCGGTTCTGTTCACGGTTCAGCCAGAGTGCACTATCGTCGCCGACGGCGCGACTTATACAATCCAGGATGAAAACTTCTACTGGACAGGTAATGGAGACGGCGTTAATTGGTCTGACGGTAGCAACTGGAGTAAGGGTGCTGTGCCGGGAGCTGACGATGATGTGGTGTTCAACAAAGCTGCAACAGTGACGATTGCCGAAACGGAGGTGAAGTCGGTCGCCGTCAATGCCGCGGTAACATTTAACGGAGGCGCGACGCTTAGACTGGGTTCTGGAGGAATGTCCGGATCTGGTACGCTGACGCTTGCAGGTGCGAATTTGCGCAGTGCGACTACAACGACAGCTTCCGTTGATATTGTTCTTGCAGATGGTTCAACAAACAAGTTCATTGTTGGCGCTGATGGGGCGAATTTTACTATTTCAGGCAAGGTCTCATCTCAGGAATTCGGTACAGGTGTTCTTGAAATCACTCAGGGAACAGGCAGAAACAATGCCAATGCAGGCGTTAAGCTTACTGGCGATTGGTCTGATTTCGCTGGAAGCATTGTATATTATCAGAGCTGGGGGTCTACCTCTGGTGTACGCACTTACCAACAGCGCGCTATGGATACATTCACTAGGTCCGCTACAAGCGCGAATGCGCGCTGGGATGTGTATGCGACAACATACGATATAGATCTCATGCGCGCGAACGGACATTTCTTCGCTGAAAGTGGAACTGCAGAGGCTCCTGCCGTTTATAAGTTCGGTTCGCTCAAGATGCGTCTTCCAAACAATAAGAACGATACTGGATATTCAAGCTATGTTATGCTTGAAGTCGGAAATCTTAACGAAGATAGCTCTTTGCTGTATTCGTGGAGAGGGGCTCAGAATTGCGGCGTAAGGTGGATTGCTCCTACTGCGACATTCGGAAGTTATGCCGCGAATACCGCATACATCGACATAGTCGGCGGCGGCAACGTCGAATTTTCGGCGAGCGGAGTGCCGACGGCCATCAACTTCAAGGAGAAGGGCGGATATGTCGTTCTTACGAGTGACGCCACGCTGAATGCCGCGATACTTGCAGCAATCACCACTGTTGACCTTGACGAGGGCGGCGTTGTTGGCTTCTGCTATGACGGCGAGACGGAACTGATTGTTGATGTTTCGTCCAAGGCCGCGCTTCTGGGCGGCAAGACAATTGCCAAGAAGGGAAGCGGTACGCTTTCTATCACAGGAGTGCCGGGTGAAACAGCTTGCGATGTCGCGGTCAATGACGGTGCGCTCGTCCTCCCGCACGGCGCGGTCGTTGGTGACGTCACGGTTGCGCAGGGCGCGTCTCTGGTGATTGATATGATTGGCGCAGAGGATAATGAAGTCGTGTTCGCGTATGCGTCCGTTACCGGTGATGTGATCGATCGCAACACGGCCAGCATCGGCAAGATCGAAAAAGATGACGAGGCCAAGACCTGGACTTATGTTGTCACGGGTTCGGCCCGGACCTTCAAATGGAATGGTGAAGAGGTGGCCGCGTGGACCGAGGCGAGCAACTGGCTGATTGTCGATGACGAGTCTGAGACGACCGCAACTGATATCCCGTCTACGATTGATACGGTTCTGTTCGACAAGAACGCAACGATTTCCGCTTCCGGCACGCTCGCGGGCGATGTTCAGATCGCCGAGGGGGTCACGCTTACGATCCCGGCCGGGCTGACATTCTCCAAACTGACGGCAGCTTCCGGCGCGAAGATTGCGTTTTCCGCGGATCCGATCAGTACGGTCGGCGGCACGCTGACGCTCATCTCGGTGGGTCAGGGGGCTGGTGTATCTGACGCGTTTGACCTGCCGCCAACTTACAGCGTCGGTGTTGACGCCGTCTCCGGCGCGTTCACGGCGACGCGTACGTCCGGAACCTACACATGGACCAACGCCAAGGAGGACAACAACTGGGCGACGAGTGGAAACTGGAAGGTCGACGATTTCGTCGTGCCGGAAGTCCCGGCTGCCGAGGACACTGTCGCATTCCCGGCTTCTGACGCCGAAGGATTCAAGGCCTGGACGGTTACGCTTCCGTGGGATGTGTATGCCGACACGGTTACGCTGAACGCGGCTGTCGAGCTGAGCGGCGCACGGACGCTCAAGGCGCACACGATCAACGGCTCGTCCGAACTGAAGCTCAACAATGCGCATATCGGGTGCAACGGCATGGACATGATTGTCACCTGCCCGCTGAACATCCTGCCGGAGACAACCGATTATATCTATCTCATGGGTTACAATGCAACGCTGAAAGGCGCACTGTACGGCAGCGGCAAACTTGTTTCCGATGCGAACGGTGCTCAGTACAAGGGCGTGACCTTCAAGGGCGATGTCAGCGAGTTTTACGGTGAGTTTGAGTCGACAAAATACAATCAGCGCGATGCAACGAACATGACGGCGCCGGCGATCGGGTCGGAAAATGCCGTCTGGCGCACGAATCCTCACCCTGGAACGGGGAGTGCTCAGCAAGCAAATCACTTCGTCATACATGACAATTCAACGCTCTACAAATTCGGCGCGTATGTCGGAGGATTCTGGGTCGGAGATATCACAACCCCGCATATTGAAATCGGTCACCGTGATGATGTTGCCAGTTCGTTCAGCCTGACTTCCTACGGTTCACGTTCCCGCTTTGTGATTACCAAGGTTGGCAGCAACAGCATGACCGTCACGAACGGGAAGGGTGACCCGCAGATCGGAACGCTGTATCCGAATGACGGCGCGTCCATCATCTACACGACGCCCGAAACGATCACTTTTGGCGGCGGCGCGCTGAAGACGCCGATCTACGAAACCATCACCGGCAAGGCGATCAAGTACATCTATGTCAATGCAACTGACGCGACGGACGAGAGGGTGCTGGACGAAGATGCCGGTACTTCATTCACGGATGAAAAAGACGTCGTCTATAACTACAAGGAATCGAAGGAGGTTGATGTCAGTGGACCGTACTATCCCGATGTTTCTAGTGTCATCAAAGATTCCACCGGTCCGATCTGGTTCGATACCGATGATGCCGACTATACATGGGCGGCGACGCTTGACTACAGCAACAAGGGCGGCTTGACCAAGTCTGGGTCGGGCACGCTGACGCTGGCTACGGAACCCAACTACACAGGCGTGACATGGGTTCAGGC
>Ga0310695_10001096_pt1 | contig 66054 bp, 62 predicted proteins | sample RumenRJG_04DNA_FD_203882 | JGI IMG/M metagenome (GOLD analysis project Ga0310695, IMG submission 203882) | Bovine rumen microbial communities from Lethbridge, Alberta, Canada - RJG_04 (v2) (version 2) | ecosystem: Host-associated > Mammals > Digestive system > Stomach > Rumen | place: Canada... | reverse complement strand
TTCCTGGTGCGTAGATGAAATCCGCGTCGCTATTCGTGCCGGCGTCTGCGCCCAATTGGGGCCGATGTATAAACTTTCACCTGCGGAGTTCATCCGCATCATGGAAATCTATCACCATTGCCCGATGCGGCTGGAAGCCCTCAGGCGGCTTCGCCGTGAACAAGAAAAGCCGAAGCCGGAAGACCCGGAGACGGTGGAGCGGAAGAATCGTGAGACGCTTGCCAAAGTGGCAAAGAATTGCTATGCCGATGTCAAGAACTACGGGCGCATCACCTACTATAGTGACCAGACTCTTTCTCTGGTTTTTGACTTTCTCCTCTCGGCCGGAATTGTAAATGCCGACACCGGAAACTCCAATGTTGCTAAACGGCAACAGCTGGAAGAAGTATTCCAGGAGATGGTGGCAGCAGGCAAACTGCTTACAGTACCTATAGATTTGTAGATTTATAGACTTGTAGATTTATAGAATACCAGAATACGAGAAAAATTAGTGATACGCCGGTGAAAAAGGAATTGCAAGATGTGCGTTTGTGATACAAACGCGGGCCCTGGCGGGCCTTTTCTACGCCTTCGGCGGACAAAAGAAGATGAAAAAGAAGAAGCCATGAAAGCAAAAAAGACAAAGATGATAAGCCTTCGAATGACGGAGGAACAGTACGACAAAATGATGGAGTTGATGCAAATAGACGGCTATCATTCCAGGTCCCGTTTCATCATCAATACGGTGCTGAACCGTGGCGGGAAACGAATGGTTTTCAAGGGAACCAACGGCGAACTTATGCAGCTCCGCAAGTGGTTGATTACCATTTACAGGGAAATGCATAGGGCCGGTACAAATCTGAATCAAGTGGCCAAAGCCATCAATGCGATAAAGTACCGCTTTAAGCTGGGCTTTGAAGGTGAGGAGGAGTATCGCCAGGCGGTGTATATGACGGGCTATGCCGCCGAAAAACTCTCCTGGCGCTCGAAGGACGTGCACGAGGTGGCCATGAAGATACTGTGCGAGTATTTGCCGGAAGATGAAGAGGAATGATTTCTGTGTCACCTAAAATCTTCCGTGGGGAAGTGTTCATACGTGTCCTGTTATTTTTTGTGAGATGGAAAAAATTTTGTGAGATGGCAAAAAAGTTGTACATTTGTAGAACGTTTGTAGTGAAGACCTGCCCGTCATATTCCATAGTTACGGTGACCCGCTCTGAATTCTGGGGGGGGTATAAGTCGTCCTTAATCAACCATTTACACAACCAAACCAAGCGGACTTCGCATGAAGGGCCGCTTTTTTTCGTGTATCCGGGAAGGAATCTAATTCTTCTATCATTTATGAAAAAACATAGTATAATCACACTTCTGATGGTGATGGTGTTCATGGCCACAGGAGTACAGACCGCTTCTGCCCAGCATGTCACCAAAGACAGTCAACCAAGCTGGTACGTGGGTCTGGGCGGTGGGCACTCCTGCCTCCACAGTCTCTTTCAGCGGCGATTTTATGGGCTATGGCGATACCCAAACCACCATCGTCTGCACCATCGTGCCGACGAACTGAACGCTCCCCGCTCGGGGTCTGTACCCCGCGTGAGACCCGCAAAATGCGTTCTTTGAACTGCTCACAAGGTGTCTGACACTTTGTGAGGCCAGTGACAAACGGAAGTACTATAATTTTTAACCAAATAATGCAATGGAACAAAACAAAAAAGTAGTGTACGAAAAGCCGGAGGTTCGGGCTTTCGATGTCAAAACTGAAGGCGTTATTTGCGCCAGTAACGATGGACAATTCGGTTTGCCCTATTATGAAGAAGAAGAGGCTTAATTAAGGAGGACAGATTATGAAAAAGATGCTTGTAATTATTACTGCAGCCTTACTGCAGCTTTTGTTTTCCTGTAATAAGATTGAAACCCCGGCGCCAGTGAAGGGCAAACCTGTCACACTACAGGCCGGTCTGAATGCGGACACCAAAGTCTCCCACAGTCTCGACGGCACCACCATAAAGCCCGCATGGGAAGCAGAAGACCAGATTGAAGTGGTGTTCACCAAAGACGAAACGGAGGTTGTCGAGACCTTCACCCTGTCTGATGGAATCGGCAGAAGCAACGCTACTTTCTCCTGCGCCAGCAGCCAGCTCGAGGAAGGAATGACGTATAGCGTGTACTATCCGTCCCGGACCTGTGACTGGTCTGAGCAGGACGGTTCTGTAGCAAACTTGCCGGAGTACCTTGTCGCTAAAAGCGTGACATCGCTTGCTTTTCCGATTACACTAAGTCCAAGATTGACTTATTTTCACTTTGTGCTTTCGGCACCAACTTCCGGGAGCGCGTCCTACAACTATGCCATTTTTACCAAACCTGTTGGCGCAGCTAAATGGTATAAAAACAACGAAACAGAAGGGTATATTGCTGTAAAACCCCAGAGTAGCTATAACGTAAACACCAGTATGGAGCCGTTGGATTTCTATCTGGCCATTCTCTTCGACGGGAATACATCTGAAGGTACCAAGAACCTCTTTGGCGATGAGTCTCCTTCAGAGATGAGAATCACATTGCAGGGCAGCAAGCCCTCTGGCGTGAATCTTGGTGGCGTCAGTAATCCTACTCCGACAGCGCCTAACCACTATTACTCGTGGAAACCCTCGAAGAACTATCAAGCCGGAAAAATCTATAAAGTTTCCGGTCAACTGAAATACCAGTCGGACAGCGCTCGATAGCGCCTCTGTTCACCTGTGATTCGGATTAATCCCGCCGCCATCCTCCCGCCGAGGGTGGCGGTGAGTTTGTAGTCCCCGGGGACAAAGCCTTCCTTGTAGATTTCGCAGAAATAGAGCCTTCACTGGAATAAGGAATCCATGGCAACGATGTCGTTTATATGACTTCTGTGCTTGGATTCCGTCACGCCAAATGATGTTACGAAAGCCACGGCAAGCGGACGGCCGCCCTCCTTTTCTTTTGCATAAAGCGGTCACTCAATGTGGCCGCTAGTACCGAACAAGATGACGGGGTAGACATTCTGTTGTGCAAATGTCGTGCAAAAAGAAAAGAGAAATCCGCAACAACCTCATTTAGAGATTGTTACGGATTTTACTCGTGCCTCGGGCGGGAATCGAACCCGCACGGCCTTTTCGGGCCAAGGGATTTTCGTACCACTATGGCTTTCGCCACCATCTCTGTTTGTGGTCTGGACTATTCCTTCACCATGGAGCCAGGCTCTTTAGGTGTGTCGTGTCTAGTCTCTGCACCTTCCTCCTTCCGGAGGCTTGGCTCAAGATTGCCATCGGCCTTACCCGTTATGGTTTCCTTGAATTTACGACATTCTACATCTCTCTTTTCAGAGAGTGCACTCAATTGTGCTCTTCCTCGATAATTACTCGTAAGTGCGTGACAATTGGGACAAAGAAGTTGGAGATTCTCCATTCTGTTATCCGTGTTCTTGCCATTGATGTGATGAATCTCCAGCGGAATGGGTTTCCCCATCCACTCTGTCAAACCACATACCTCGCAATGGTTAATCTTTGCCGCCTTTTTATAACGTTCTCTTAGTCTCCAGGAACAACGGTAGTCCGAATTTTCTACAAAGATTTCTTCGTCTGTAACGGATTGTTTAGGCTTAAAGCCAAGCCCTACATTCCAACCCTGTCCTGTAAAATGAGAGGTGTCCAAGCCATACTTTCTAATAAGTCGATGGACGGTCTTGTAGTTTCCACCGATGGGACGTAAACCCAACTGCCGAAGTACTCCGGCAATGGATTTGTTCTTAGCTACGGCTAAGATAACATCCTCTTTATCATACAGATTCTTCATGGCAGAGGCAAAGATAATATTAACTTTTGTCTCTTACAAGTAATTATTTCAAAGAGCTGGTCTAAGTCCCTCGTGTCTACCATTCCACCACCAAGGCGTAATGTGGGATTGCAAAGGTACTAAAAATATTTCTTTTCGTTGCGATAGAGCGCAAGAAAGATAAAGATCAGGATGGTGAAGGCCCACAGCGAGGAACCGCCATAGGACAGCAGCGGCAGGGGAATGCCAATCACGGGCATAAGGCCGATGGTCATACCCACATTAATAAACAGGTGCATGAACACGCACGCCGCCACGCAGTATCCATACGCGCGGGCAAAGTGGCCCCGGCACCGCTCGGCGTCCATGATAAGGCGCACAATCAGGAATACATACAGCAGTATCACCACCAGGCATCCCACAAAACCCCACTCTTCTCCCACCGTGCAGAAGATAAAGTCCGTACTCTGTTCCGGCACAAAGCCAAACGTAGTCTGGGTGCCCTGCAGGTAGCCCTTGCCAAAGAGACCGCCGCTGCCGATGGCAATCTTGCTCTGGTTCACGTTGTAGCCTGCACCAGCCAGGTCCTCTTTCATCCCCAGCAGCACCTCGATACGGGAACGCTGATGGTCCTGCAGCACGTTGTTGAAGATATAATCGGTAGAGAACACCAGCAGGACACCGGCCACGAAAGCCGCAATGGAAACGGCCAGGAACGTATCTTTCTTCTTGTAGGCCCAGTAAATGAGCAGCGGGATAGCCACCCCGGCCCCGCCCAGAATCACATAGAGCGGCCGTATACGGGTAATGAAGCTCCAGAAATACTTTCCGGTCTCCTGGGCCGTCGGAACCCATATACGATTTGTGAGGTAGTCCATCCGGGCCGATACCATGCCCGAGAGCCACTCCAGCACACTGGGAAGGAGCGACACCACCAGCACGGCCGCTCCGCAAATGGCCATCCGCTGCCAGAAGCGGGCCGGCTGCATATAGGCATTGCAGGCAACCAGCACCCCGATCAGGATCACCACTGACCAGTACGGAGACGTAGTGAGCGTGGTGATAAACAGCACAATAATAAGGCCGATAAGCCCCAGCCACCATCCCGACAGCCCCTTGCGATACAGCACAAAGATGAATCCGATATACACCAGGGCGCTGCCCGTCTCACTCTCCGCGATAATCACCAGCATGGGCACGCCGATGATGGCGCAGCATATGAGAAAGTCCCGGATACGCGTCATCCGGAAACCCTGCTGGCTCACCCACCACGACAAAAGCAGGGAAGTGGTAATCTTGGATATTTCTGCCGGCTGGAAACTGACCGGCCCCAGGCTGAACCAGGAATGCGACCCCTTGATGTTGGACGACACAAATATCACCAGCACCAGCAGCCCCAGCACAACCCCGTACAGCGGAATACAGATCCCCTCCCAGAGCCTTGCCGGCAAAAGGAACAGGATGATGGCCGCAAGCCCCAGTGCGGTAAGGATCCAGACAAACTGCTTGCCCGCGCGGGTAGAGAAATCCAGGATGGAGCCCGCCTCCGACGTATGGGTGGCGGCAAAGATATTGGCCCAGCCGATGAGCACCAGCAGGAGATACACCCCTATCAGCGCCCAGTCAATGGATTTCCTCTTATGTTGAGACAGCTCAGTCATGTTTTACACGGGACATCAGGTTGGCTTCTTTCATCCTCTCCTCCAGCCAGGGGCGGGACGTCTCTCCCTTCAGATACTGCTCCACCATGAGCGATGCGATGGGCGCGGCATACGTGGCGCCGAAACCTCCGTTCTCCACATAAGCGGCGATGGCAATCTTGGGATGGTCCATGGGCGCAAAGCAGATGAACACGGAGTTGTCGGCTCCGCGCGGGTTCTGCGCCGTACCGGTTTTTCCGCAGATGTCCAGGGAGTCCACATGCGCGATGGCTGCCGTTCCGCCCATGCCCGGGCCGGAGTTCACCGCCCGCCACATGCCCTTGATCACCTTGGGGAACTGCAGAGTATCCACCATCGTATACTGCGGCTGGGTAAACCGCTCGTCAATCTCAACGCCCTCCGAAGCCTTGATGATATGCGGGATATAGTAGTGCCCGCGGTTGGCGATGGTTGCGCAGAGGTTGGCCAGGTGCATCGGGGTAGCCAGAATTTCTCCCTGGCCGATGGAAAGGGAAATCACCGTAGTGGAGTTCCAGCTTCCGCGTCCGTAGGCACGGTTGTACGTCTTGGAGGAAGGAATGCTGCCGCTGAGCTCGGCCGGGAAATCGCTCCCGAGCTTGCGCCCGAACCCAAAGCTCATCACCATCTCCCGCCAGTGGTCCAGGCCTTCGGCTACATTGTCAAACTTGCGCTGGTCCAGGATATTCTTGAGCACGTAGCAGTAGTAGGCGTTGCAGCTCATCATGATGCTCTCCTCCATGTTGAGCGGGCTCTTGTGCACATGGCAGCCCAGCTTGTGGCCGGCGCCAAAGTGGTAGCCCTGGTGGCAGGGATAGCTCATCTCGGGCCGGAGGACACCTTCCTCCAGGCCGATAAGCCCGTTCACCAGCTTGAACACCGATCCCGGCGGATACGAAGCCTGCACCGCACGGTTGTACATGGGTTTATAGGGGTTCTGCGAAATCTCCTTCCAGTACTTGCCGATATCGGCCAGCATGTTTACGTCAATACCCGGCGCGCTCACCAGCGCCAGGATTTCCCCGGTCTCCGGCTCTATGGCCACGATACTTCCCACCTTGTTCGCCATGAGCTCCTGCCCGTACTGCTGCAGGGCGGCGTCGATGGTGGTGACAATGTCCTTTCCCGGGATGGCCTCCTTGTCCTCGGTTCCATCCTTGTAGGGCTGTTCAATCTGGTTGCGGGAGTTTCGCAGGAAAATGTGATAGCCCTTTTCTCCGCGAAGTTCCTCCTCCCGGGCCGCCTCGATACCGGTCATGCCGGCATAGTCTCCGCTCCGGTATTCTCCCGGATGCTTGTCAATAAAGGCCTGGTTCACTTCCGACACATATCCCAGGAGGTTTCCGCCGGCGTTCACGGGGTAGTCGCGGATACTGCGAACCTGCCCTCGGAAGCCCGGAAACTTGTACTTTACCTCGTCAAAGCGCATGTACGTCTCGGCCGGCACGGTGCGCAGCATGGTGACCGACTGGAAGCCGATGGCCGACCGCCTCCTCCGGTACTCCTTCAGCTTTTCGCGGATGAAGGTGACGTCCACGTCCAGCACCGTAGCCAGCGCCAGGGTGTCGAAAGCCTGCACCTCCCGCGGGCTCACCAGGATATCGTACGCCACCTTGTTTCCCACCAGGATGGTTCCGTTGCGGTCGTAGATGACACCGCGGGTGGGGTAAATGGTCTCGTAGATGGTCGAGTTGCGGTCTGCGTCCTCCTTATAACTGGGATTTAGGATCTGGAGTGAAAAAATTTTGCCCAGAAGCAGCAGGACGGCCGCCCCCAGGCCAATCAGAAGCCGGATATGACGTCCTTCTTGACTCATCGGCGCGGATCTGGGGCCAGGATGCCCAGCGTAAACAGGGAAACCAGCATGCCCGTTACGAGCGATACGCCAAAGCGGATGGCATTGAAGGACAGGCTACGCATGCCCGCACTGTCTATCCAGATGTAGATGAGAAGGAACAGGCTCTGGGCGATGAGGAGGGCCAGAAGTGTCTTGCTGAAACCATTCCGCTGGGGAGAAAAGTCTTCCCGGCGGGCGAACAGCTCTGTTCCGAACACCAGCCGGATGATGCCGTTGCGGCAGAAAGCCACCGGAATGAGGGAAATGGTGTTGAGGCCGATAACCCCTTCGGTGAGGAAATCCACCACAAGGCCTGTAGCTGCAGCAATGAACATGGCGCCCACGGTGCCCACCCGGATGGAGATGCACAGCACCATGAAGGGCAGGATGGTGAGCATCATATAGGGACTCACGCGAAGGAAATTGGACAGCAGCAGCTGCACAACGACAAGCAGGGCGTAGTTTAACCAGAAAATGGACCGTCTCATTGTACAAACTGCTGAATTTCGTCAAACGAATTGTTATGGACCACCGTCACATAACGGATGGAACTGAAGTCCTGGAACAGGTTTACCTCAATCTCGTTGGTGGCGCCGTTGATCACGCGCGAGCCGCCGGCAATGCCCAGGGGAATGTCGGGAGGGAAAACGAGGGAGTGGCCGCTGGTGTACACGGTGTCTCCGGGCTGGTACTTGTACTGCAGGGGAATTTCCTTGATGAGCGCCTTCCCGGACGATACGCCGTCCCACACCAGAAGACCGCTGCCGCCTTCCTGGCGCAGCCGGGCACTGATGGAGATGTCGTTGTTCTGGAAGGAGAAGGCAAAGGCGTGATGGGCGCTCACGGCGTCGATGATACCCACCACGCCGCTGGGGGTGATGACGCCGGATTTCTCCTGGACACCGTCCTCGAAACCCTTGTTCAGGATGAGGTAGTTGTGCTGTCCGTGCCGGCTCATCTTGACCACCTCGGCCGCGATGGCCGTGAACCCGGGCATGGGCCTGAGGGCCGTTGTGTCCACATGGACGCGCCGCAGCGCCTCGCGGGCCTTCAGGAGCTCCTGCGTAAGGGTGAAATTGTCCTTCGCCAGTTTCTCGTTGGCGCTTCTGAGGGAGAAATAATAGCCAATGTTGTCGGCTCCTCCCCAGACCTTGGCCATGAAAAGGTGCGCGCCCCTGGCGGCCCAGGTGTGCTGAAGCGGAGACTGATAGCTTATCAACTGGAATGCGGCCATTTCCAAAACAATGAAAATGACCACATTGGCAAGTGATGACAGCCACGTTGTCCGTTTACGCATGTCTTATCGCATGAGGAAGGAGTAGTTGTCCGTGTTCTTGAGGGCGATGCAGGTGCCACGGGCCACGGCACGAAGCGGGTCCTCGGCCACATGGAACGGGATGTTCATCTTGTCCGAGAGACGCTTGTCAAGGCCGCGGAGCAGGGAACCGCCGCCGCTGAGGAAGATGCCGTTCTCCACGATGTCGGAGTAGAGCTCCGGGGGAGTCTGCTCCAGCACCTGCTGGATGGCGGCTTCCAGGCGGGCAATGGACTTGTCCAGGCAGTGTGCGATTTCCTGGTAGGGGATGAGAGCCTCTACCGGGTGGCCGGTCATGAGGTTGGGACCGCGCACGAGGAACGGTTCGGGTTCCACGTCCAGCTGGGGGATGACGGCGCCCACGGCAATCTTGATCTTCTCCGCCGTGGTTTCACCCACCTTGATGACGTGCTGCTGGCGCAGGTAGTTCTGGATATCGGCCGTAAACACGTCGCCGGCGATACGGATGGACTCCTGCTGGACAATACCGCCGAGGGAAATGACGGCAATCTCGGTGGTGCCGCCTCCGATGTCAACGACCATGTTGCCCTTCGGTGCCTCCACATCCAGGCCGATACCGAGGGCCGCAGCCATGGGTTCGTAGATCAGGTACACGTCCCGGCCACCAGCGTGCTCGGAGGAGTCGCGCACAGCGCGGATCTCCACTTCCGTGGAACCGGAAGGGATGCCCACAACCAGCTTGAGGTTGGAGGCGAATATGCTGCGGTGACGGGCGTTCACCTGCTTGATGAAGCCGCGGATCATCATCTCTGCGGCGTTGAAGTCTGCAATCACACCGTCCCTCAGGGGGCGGATGGTCTTGATGCCGGGATTGGTCTTTTCATGCATCATCTTGGCCTTCTGGCCCAGCGCGATGCACTTTCCCGTCTGGTTGTCGATGGCTACGATGGAAGGCTCGTCCAGCACAATCTGATCATTCTGGAAAATGATGGTGTTGGCGGTGCCAAGGTCCATAGCCAGTTCTTGGTTTAGGAAGCGGAATGCCATATAGCGTTTTTCTTAATTCTAATAAGCCTCCAAAATTACGAAAAATATCTTACATTTGCATAAAACAAATGCGCTGATGGACCAATTTTTTGTGATTATTACGGCTGGCGGCCAGGGCACCCGTATGGGAAGCGCTGTCCCCAAGCAGTTTCTGGAACTGGAGGGCAAGCCCATCCTTCGCATCACCATCGAAAAATTCATGGAAGCCATGCCCGGCATCCGCATCATCACCGTCCTTCCGGAAGACCACATCCCCTACTGGCGGGAATACTGCGTCAAGGCCGGCTTCACCTGCCCGCAGCGTCTTGTCAAAGGCGGCTTCACCCGCTTCCATTCCGTCAAGAACGCCCTCGAATTCGTCCCCGAGGATGCCATCGTGGCCGTCCAGGACGGCGTTCGTCCGCTCATCTCCGTGGACAAGATCCGTGCGCTCTTTGCCCTCTCCCGCCAAGTCCCCGCCGTCATTCCCGTCCTCCCCGTCACCGACACCCTCAAGATTCTTCAGAAGCAGGCCGACGGAACCCTCCGCTCCACCGGCGAGCCCATCGACCGCAGTCGCATCTACGGCGCCCAGACCCCCCAGATCTTCCGCGCCCGGGACATCAAGGCCGCCTACACGCAAGGGTACGACACCCTCTTCACCGACGACGCCTCCGTGGCCGGCCGATACGGAATACCGCTCACCTTCACCGAAGGCGAGCGGTACAATATCAAAATCACAACCCCTGACGACCTCAAGGTGGCCGGGCTTCTTCTCTCCCGGCACTAGTCCCGTCCGGAGTAGCTGGTGCTCTTGAAATCCTTCACCCAAACCTGGCGCTCGATGGGCTCGTCCAGGGAAATCATGGTGTCGGTGCTCTGGATGTAGGGCAGCTTCTGGATGGTGTTCAGAAGTACTTCCATGAGGTGGTCGTTGTCCAGGCAGTAAACCTTGGCCAGGATGGCATACTTGCCGGTGACAAAGTGACACTCCACAATTTCCGGAATCTTCTTGAGGTTGGCGATGACCTCCGGATACTTGGTGCTTTCCGACAGGGTGATGCTGATGAAGGCGCACACATTGAGACCGAGTGCCTGGGGCTTTACCTGCAGGCGGGACCCGGTGATGACACCGTTTGCTTCCAGCCTCTTGTAGCGCTGGTGGATGGCTGCACCGGAAACGCCGCATTCGCGGGCAATTTCAAGGAACGGCATACGGGCATTCTTTACAAGGAAGGACAGGATTTTCTGGTCCACCGGATCAATGTGGTAACTGGACATACAACTTACATTTTAGTACTAACCGCCACAAAGATACAAAAAAATTTTATTTTCCACGTTTGCGGCTAAATTTTTTTGTAGGCTCCGATTGGGCTATAATTGCCTGACAGTCAGCTTCTGTAAGAGAATATGCGTCTGTTCCCCTGGGAATTTTAAAATTGGAAGTACCCTGCTTAATATATGGTCCGTATCTGCCGTTTACAACTTTTATGTCACCAAACTCGGCAATATTCTCGTTGGCCGGCTTTTCTTCTGATGCTTCGCGAATTAGCGCCGCGCACTCGTCCAGCGTAACCGTGAGAGGATCGGCCGAACGGGGAAGTTTCACATTTTTGCTTCCGTATTTTAAGTACGGGCCGAATTTTCCGCGCGTGGCCACAACGTCAACCCCGTCCAGCTGGCCCACAGTGCGGGGGAGCTCCAGCAGCTTGAGGGCTTCTGCCAGCGTGATGGTTTCAATCAGTTGGCCCTTGCCCAGCGAAGCGCTCTGGCGCCGCTCGCCCTCGCCCTTCTGCACGTAGGGACCAAACTTTCCGAAGGCGGCAATCACCTTGTCTCCGTCGGGGGCCACGCCAATCTCGCGGGTGACCTTGTTGCTGTAACCCCGCTCGTTGAGCACCTCTTCCACGTGCTTGTGGAAAGGCGCGTAGAACGCGGCGATGGTATCGGGCCAGGCCTTGCGTCCCTCGGCCACCTCGTCAAAGTCTGTCTCCACGTTGGCCGTGAAGTCGTAGTCCAGGATGTCGGTGAAGTTGGCCACCAGGAAATCCGTCACGATGAGGCCAATCTCCTGCGGCAGCAGTTTTCCTTTCTCGGCCCCCACCGTCTCCTTCTTCCCGGCAGCCTTGATGACGCCGCCCTTCAGGGAAAGGTTTGTCACCTCAAAACTCTGTCCCTCCTTGTCTCCCTTGGCCACATAGCCGCGGCCGCGGGTGAGGGTGTCCACCGTCGCGGCGTAGGTGGAAGGACGGCCGATGCCCAGTTCCTCCAGCTTCTTCACCAGGGTGGCTTCGGAGTAGCGCAGCGGCGGGGTGGTGAACTTGCACAGGGCGTTCACCCCGGCTTCCAGCATGATGTCTCCCTTGTTCAGCTGCGGGAGCACCACCTCCTCGGCGTCGGCGGGTTCGTCGTCGTCCCGGCCTTCCAGGTACACTCTCATGAATCCGTCAAAGAGCAGTTCCATGGACTGGATGCCGTACTTCTCGGGGCGCTTGTCGGAGCTCACCTTGAGGGTGGTGTTCATCACGCGGCTCTCGGCCATCTGGCTGGCGATGGTGCGCTTCCAGATGAGCTCATAGAGCTTCTTTTCCTGTGGCGTGCCCTCGATGGTCACGTTCTCGATATAGGTGGGACGGATGGCTTCGTGCGCCTCCTGCGCTCCCTTGGACTTGGTCTGGTACTTGCGGAAGTGATGGTAGGAAGCCCCGTAGTTCTCCTCGATGAACTTTTTGGCTGCCCCGAGAGCCAGTGAGGAGAGGTTGGTGGAGTCGGTACGCATGTAGGTGATGAGACCGCGCTCGTACAGCCCCTGGGCCACGCGCATGGTGGTGGCTACGGGGAAATGCAGCTTGCGGGCCGCCTCCTGCTGAAGGGTGGACGTAGTGAACGGAGCCGCCGGAGTGCGGACGCCTTCCTTCTTCTCCACCGACTCAATGCAGTACACCGCGCCGATACTGTCCTCGAGGAAGCGCCGGGCCTCCTCCTCACCGGAGAACCGTGTGTCCAGCGTCGCTTTCACCCGGGCCGATGACCCCTTGGGCTGGAACGTTGCCTCCACGCGGTAGTACGGCTCGGGGCGGAAGGCCATGATCTCCTTCTCCCGGTCCACGATGAGGCGGAGCGCCACGCTCTGCACGCGGCCCGCGCTCAGCTTGGGCTGGATTTTCCTCCACAGGATGGGCGAGAGTTCAAAACCCACCAGGCGGTCCAGCACGCGGCGGGCCTGCTGGGCGTCCACCAGGTTCATGTCAATGTCCCGGGGATTCTGGATGGCCTCCAGGATGGCCTGTCTGGTAATTTCGTGGAACACGATGCGGCGGGTCTTCTCCCGCGGCAGGTCCAGCGTCTCGCGAAGGTGCCAGGAAATGGCCTCTCCCTCGCGGTCCTCATCGGAAGCCAGCCACACAGTCCCGGCCTCGGCGGCCATTTTCTTGAGCTCTGCCACAACCTTCTTTTTCTCCGCGGGGACAATGTATTCCGGCTTGAATCCGCCTGCGACATCTACGCTGAGTTTATGCTCTTCCAGGTCCCGGATATGGCCGATGGAGGCCTTGACAAGGTAATCCTTACCCAGATACTGCTGGATGGTTTTCACCTTTCCGGGAGACTCTACAATCACTAAATTGGTTCCACTCATACCTTCAATTTTTCTGCAAAGTAAGGGAGAATTCGGGGATAAATCCAAATTTTCTGATTAATTTTGCAGGTTGAATTTTGCCAAGACCTAAGGTCTTGTGAAAACACTGTTTTTTTGCCCATGACAGACGCACTCAGAAAAAAAATAGTCAAGTGGTTCTGGTTTCTCCTGGTGACTCCGTTCTCGGCCCTCATCCTCCTTCTGGTCCTGGTGTGGGCCTTCGCCGACATCCCTTCCATCGAGCAGCTGGAAAACCCCGACACCAAGCTCGCCACCCAGGTCATTGCGGAGGAAGGAGAAATCCTTACTACCTATCATATAGAAAACCGCACCTTCGTCAGCTATGAGGAACTGGCCCCTTCGCTGGTCCAGGCCGCCGTGGCTACCGAAGACAAGCGCTTCTATGAGCACTCCGGAGTAGACCTGCAGTCCCTGGGCCGCGTGCTGTTCAAGACTCTCCTCTCCCGCGACTCCTCGCAGGGCGGCGGCTCCACCATCACCCAGCAGCTGGCCAAGACCCTCTACCCCCGCGGAGAACATGTCGGGAAGGTCCGGATGGTCTGGATCAAGCTCAAGGAATGGATCACCGCCATCAAGCTGGAGAGAAACTACACCAAGGAAGAAATTGTGGACATGTACCTCAATGCCATCTTCTTCGGCTCCAACTCTTACGGCATCTCCTCCGCCGCCAGCCAGTTCTTTGGGAAAAAGCCCTCCGAACTGCTCACGGAAGAAAGCGCCGTCCTCGTGGGCATGGTGAACAAGCCCACCCGCTACAATCCCGCCATCAACCCGGAGAGCGCCCTGAAGCGTCGCAACCTGGTGCTGGAGCGCATGGGAGAGATGAAGTACATCACCCCGGAAGAGCGGGACTCCCTCAAGGCCCTTCCCATCGTGCTCACCACCCGCAAGGGAGACCGCACCACCGGCATCGGCCCGTATTTCCGCGACATGCTCCGCCGCACCATGAACGCCGAAGCTCCCAGGCGCAGCTCCTACTACTTCTACGAAGATTACCAGGTAGACTCCCTTCTCTGGGCCGACGACCCGGTGTATGGCTGGCTCAACAAGAACTTCAAGAGCGACGGCACCCCCTACGACCTGGACCGGGACGGCCTCCGCATCTATACCACCATCAACTACAAGATGCAGCGCTATGCCGAGGAAGCCATCACCGAGCACCTGGGCAAGGACCTCCAGCCCGCTTTCTGGCGGGAGCTGAAGTACCGGCGCAATCCGCCCTTCATGGCCGACACCGAAAAGTCCGTCATCGAAAAGAACATGCAGCAGGCCCGCCGCTGGAGCGACCGTAACCGCATGATGAAGGCTTCCGGCCATTCGCAGCAGGAAATCGACGCCTCGTTTGACAAACCGGTGAGGATGCGCGTGTTCACCTGGGAAGCCCCCGGCTACAAGGACACCACCCTCACCCCCAACGACTCCATCCGCTACTACAAGTCCTTCTTCCGCGCCGCCTTCATGGCCATCGAGCCTGGCACCGGTCACATCCGCGCCTACGTGGGAGGACCGGACTACCGCTACTTCAAGTACGACAACGTGCGCCAGGGAAAGCGTCAGGTGGGCTCCACCATCAAGCCGTTCCTGTATACCCAGGCCATGGAAAGCGGCATGACGCCCTGCGACCCCGTCCTTAACTCGCCTGTTGTCATCACAACCGGCACCGAGGAAGAGACCTGGTCTCCCCAGGACCCTCACGCCGACGGCACCATGGTAGACCTTACCTGGGGCCTTGCACACAGCTCCAACTCCGTATCGGCCTACCTCATGAAGCAGCTGGGCGCCCCGTCCATGGTGTCCATGATGCGAAAGATGGGTATCGGCGGGTTTGTAGACCCTGTGGTGGCCCTTTGCGTGGGCTCGGCAGACCTTTCCGTCTACGACATGGTCACCGCCTATAACACCTATCCTTCCGGCGGCGTGTACACCACTCCCATCTTCGTCACCCGCATTGAGGACAGCGACGGCAATGTGCTGGGCCAGTTCAGCGACCGCAGGCGGGAAGCCCTGTCCGTGCGTGCTACCGGTGAAATGATCCACATGATGCGCGCCGTGGTGGACGCCGGCACCGGCGTGCGCCTCCGCGTAAAGTACGGCCTCAAGGGAGAGATCGCCGGCAAGACCGGCACCACCAACGACAACTCCGACGGCTGGTTCATCGGCTATACGCCCCGCATCACCGCCGGCGTCTGGGTGGGCGCTGAGGACCGCTATGTGCACTTTGCCAACACCAACCTGGGCCAGGGTGCCAACATGGCCCTTCCCATCTGGGGCATCTGGATGAAGAAAGTCCTGGCCGACCCTACCCTGGGCATCTCCGAGACCGACGTCTTCCCCGAGCACCTCAAGGGCTCGTGGTGCACGCCCATGGATGAGGAGACCACCCCCGAAAAAACTGATCTTGAGAACTATTACTTCGAATAATGTCCAAATATCAATCCATAGCTGTAATCTACGGCAGCGACTCGTCGGAATGGGAAGTGTCGTGCCGCAGCGGTGAGTTCACCGCATCCCGCATCGACGAATTCCGTTACGATGTGTATGAAATCTTCGCCCGCTTCGGTCAGTGGAAGCTGGTGGCCATGCGCAAGGCCAATTCCATGCGCCAGCCTTTCCCCGAGGGCGCCCAGCCCGAAGTGGACAAGTCCGACTTTTCCGTGATGGTGCTGGGAGAGAAGATCAAGTTCGACTTCGCCTACATCATGCAGCACGGCGCGCCCGGCGAGACGGGCCTCCTGCAGGGATACCTGGAGATGCTCCGCATCCCGCATTCCAGCTGCAGCGCCTTCGTCACCACCATCGCCTTTGACAAATACTCCTGCAAGAGCTACCTCAGGGGAACCGATATCGTGAAGCTGGCTCCCGATGCCTTCATCCGCCAGGGAGACAACGTGGAAGAGTTCTGCACCAAAACCGTTGCGCGCCTGGGCCTTCCCCTTTTCGTAAAGCCCACCGGCGGCGGTTCCAGCTTTGGTATAACCAAGGTGGAAAAGGCCGAGGACCTTCCGGCTGCCATCCGCTACGCTTTTGTTGAGGGTGACACGGTTATTGTCGAGGCCGCCATCCCCAGCGAGCACGAGCTCACCTGCGCCGCCTATTTTGACGGGAAAGAGGTCAAGACCCTGCCCGTCATTGAGATCATCTCCTCTACCGGCTGGTTCGACTACGACGCCAAGTACAACGGCCTCAGCCAGGAAGTCTGCCCTGCAGAAATTCCCCAGGAACTGTCGGAGAAGGTGCAGGAAATCACCCGCAACATTTACCGCTGCCTGGGCTGCAAGGGCCTTGTCCGCATGGACTATATCTCTTCCCCGGACGGCATCTACTTCCTGGAAGTGAACATCATCCCCGGCATGACCAATGCCTCCCTGGTGCCCAAGATGGTCCGCGCTGCCGGTCTCAGCATCACGGACTTCCTTACCACCATCATTGAGAATTCCTAGTCCATGCTTCTGGCCGATTTTCTGAAACAGGGTACTGCAGCCCTGGAATCACTGTACCCCGCCGAGGAGGCACACGGCATCGTTCTCATGCTGTGTGAGGAGATCATCGGCACAAAAAGCTACACGCACATCGTGGAGCCCCAGTATCAGATAGATAAGAAATGGGAGCAGCCGCTGGCCCGGGCGATGGAACGCCTTGGGGCTGGGGAGCCCATCCAGTATGTGCTGGGCAAGTCCGAGTTCTGCGGCCGCACGTTCCGCGTCACCCCGGATGTCCTTATCCCCCGTCCCGAGACCGAGCTCCTGGTGAAGGAGGCGGTGAAGCTGGCCGATATGACCCGCCGCATGCGCATCCCCTTCGGTAAGTCGGCGGAGCCCGTGCGGGTGCTGGACCTGTGCACCGGGTCGGGCTGCATTGCCTGGTCGGTAGCCCTGGCCGTTCCCGGTGCCCGCGTCGTGGGCGTGGATATCTCGGATAAAGCGCTGGAGGTGGCGCGCAGCCAGGATTTCTCGGAAGAGCTCAAGGAGACGGGAGCCGTCGCTCCCACCTTCGTGAAGGCCGATGTCCTGGAAAGCGGGGAATCTTTCCAGTACGACCACGGCCAGTTTGACCTCATCCTCTCCAATCCGCCCTACGTCATGGAGAAGGAGAAGCCGGCCATGCGCCGTAACGTGCTGGAGTACGAACCGGCCCTGGCGCTCTTTGTCCCCGACTCGGATCCGCTCCTTTTCTACCGTGCGGTTGCCCGCTGGTCACAGCGCTTCCTCGCCCCCGAGGGAAAGGGTCTTACGGAGATCAACGAGGCCCTCGGAAATGAGACGGTGGAGGTTTTTCGCTCCTCAGGCTTCCACCAAAGCGAAACAGTGACCGATTTTTTCGACAAAAATCGCTTTGTGTTTTACATGAGATAGGCCCTGCACAGCGCTGCAAGGCCTTTTTTGTCGATTATCCGTTTCATTTTTGATGAAACGGATAAGTATTCTGTACTTTGTAGAAAAAAAAGATGATGAAGTACAGTGCTATTCTTGCCGCATCTGCCGCGGCCCTTTTCACCGCCTTCCTGAGCGGCTGTTCCCGAATGGAAGTTTACTCTCACGGCCCCGTCAGCGAGCCCCGTTTCGTCACTCTCCAGGAGGTGGCGCAGCTGCTCTCCTCCATTCCCCTCGAAGAAGGACATCTGAAGGAGGTGCATGACGCCGCCTCGGCATCGGCCTCCAACGGCTACGACGAGGAATACCGAATGCAGGACCTCTTCGCCGCTCCCGGGACGGGGGTAGGCGCATCGGCCCCCACCAAAGCCGACACCTACGCCCATCCCCTCCGGGATGCCCTTCGGGAGGCCATGCTTCCCACCAAGGCCGATGGCCGGGACGCCCGCGCCTGGCTGGACTCGCTGGCCCTTTCCGACGTCCAGATCTACTGGCCCAATTCCGCGGAATGGGACGGTCATACGCCTCCCGTAATCACCTTCGACCCCGGTGACGGCGCAGAGCAGAATGAGGGGTACGCGCTCCTCTCCGACGGCTCGGTGAAAAAGCTGATGGTAGACGAAAAGATGGCCGATGAGCGCCCGGTGTGGGTGGTGAACCGCAATTCCGACGCCCAGTACAAGAGCCTGGAGCTGCGCCGGCGGGAAGACCCCGACTGGGGAAACGGCGGCGGTGAGATCCTGGTGAAATCCACCTCGGACTCCGACTTCAAAACCCTGGTGCTGCGCTCTTTCACGGCGCACCGGCAGTTTGACACCTGGTTCGCGGGTGCCGCGGAGTTCTTCGTGAAGATGGGCGCGCTGGAAGACTTCACCGCCAGCACCGAGGCCGAGCTCCGGCTCTACGAGCCCGTCATCACCGATTTCATGATTGTGGTTCGCCGGAAATGGGTGGGGAAGGAGATTCCCTTCAATGCCATCCTGGTGTCGGAATGGACCCCCCAGTTGTCTTCGGCGGCGTTCATGTGCATTGAAGACGACGGCGGCTCGCGTACCAGCTGGAAGTGCAACGCCACCGTGAAAGTGAAGTCCCAGAGCTATGGCGTGGAACTGGAACTGCCCCTCTACTCCCGTGACGACATTGTCTGGCGCGGCTCCCTTACCCGTTCCTTCATCGAGCGCAACAGCGGCTCTACCGTCCGCTTCGGAGATGTGGACCTTGTGCTGGAACTCATTTAGGGGTTGCATAATAATAGAAAAATAGTTACTTTTGCATACCCTCCTTGAAATCAATGGCTGGAGGCAGGTCAGGGTAAGGGGAGATAATCATTCGGATTATGACTATACTACATGCAGTTATTGAATGGGCAGAACATAATTATTCGGCCTATGTGGAGGAGATAGACGGTGTCTGCGGAATTGGAGATACTTTGTGTGAAGTGAAGAAAAGCCTGATGGACGGTCTGGTATATCTGAAAGAGGCCTGCGTTGATTTTGGAGATCCTGTTCCGGAAGCGCTACAGGGAGAGTATCAGATTGTGTTTCGGATGGACACGCGTTCCTTTCTTCGGATGTATTGCAGAATATTTACCAAATCGGGATTGGAACGTATGACGGGGATTAACCAAAAGCAACTCTGGCATTATGCTATGGGTGTTTCTACTCCCCGGCCTGCAACGGTCCGGAAAATTGAGCATGCTTTGCACCAGTTGGGGGAGGAATTGTTGTCTATCGAGTTATAGGTGACGCACCGTCATTTCGCATTCGGCGCAGTGAAAAATGAGTTGGAGCTGCTCTTTCCCGTTTTTGAGGAAGAGCGGTTCTGCTTTTTTCACTTTGCCCTGCTTGGGGCACAAGCCCAGCTGGTGACGGATGCAGTATTTAGTGCGCATGAGCTCACCATTGTTATGGTATTCCAGCCGGAAAGAAGTATTGGGTTGTTTGGCACCCCGGTAGAGCGGAAGTGCCTTAACGGGTAACTGATCCAGCTGCTCTGCCAAATCACGGCGAATGCCGTTAAGGAAAGAGGCCGTCATGAAAGGCATGTCTCCTTTAACCGCCAGAGAGTGTACGGAAAAGCTATAATGGCCGCTACGTTTACCCAGCTGCGTATTTATGTTCTGAACCATTTTCTCTGCATTCCGAGCTATATCCACAGGCTTTTCCAACTGGATGCTGGCGGCACGGCCATCCTCCGACAGCGCTTTTACCAGAATAGAGCCATTGATTTCCACAGAGAGTTGTACAGGGATTTCCCGTACAGGCTTTGCTGCTTCCAGCTGCTTTTCAAACGCTGTGCTGATGTTGCGGTAAAGCCGGGTGCCTTCTTTGAGGGTGTCTACTTTCTTGCACTGAACCGTATAGCCTTCTGTGACATCGGCCCTCACACCGCCGCCATCGAAGGTGAAGCCGTCTCCGTTGGACAGTTTTACGTCCGGTGATGCCGGATCCAGGATAAAACCGGCAGGGGTTAGGCGTTTGACTTTTCCCACATACTCTCCGCCGCCCTCGGCAGCCCACTGGCCACGCTTGCCGTCCAGAAATAACTCTGTATAGCCACGGTTGAAGGTTTTATTGAGGTCTGGGGTGAACCCTCCGCTGACATGTCCAAAAGAGGCCCGGCAGTACTCATCCGGGAAGCGCGCGACCAAGCGGTCCAGTGCCTCGGAATAGGCCTTGACCACATTGCGCACATAAGACTCTCCTTTTAGGCGGCCTTCAATCTTGAAGGAGCTCACACCGGCCTTGGCCAGGTCTTCCAGGCGATGATACAGATTATAGTCCTTGAGGGAAAGAAGCGGTTTATTCTTAATCAGTACCTTGCCCTCTGCATCCTCCAGGTCGTAGAGGCTGCGGCAGGGCTGGGCGCAGGCGCCACGGTTGGCGCTTCGGCCGGTGAGGTATTCGGAGAGGTAGCACTGGCCGCTGTAGCATACGCACAGGGCTCCGTGCACAAAGAATTCAATTTCTGTATGGACCGCTTCACTGATGGCTTTGATCTGTTCCAGAGACAATTCCCTTTCCAATACCAATCGGCCAAAACCCAGGCTTTCCAGCCCCTTGGCCTTTTCGGGAGTTCGCAGGGCACATTGGGTAGAGGCATGCATGATAAGGCTGTCACTCATGGAAAGCACGGCAGGGTCCTGCACAATGAGCGCATTCACGCCGGCCTTTTCCAACTCCTGCACCAGTTTCTGCGCCAGAGGCCTCTCTTCCGGCTCCAGGAGTGTATTGACCGTAGCATAGATACGAACGCCATAACGCCTCGCATATTCGCACAGCCGGGCAATATCCTCTATGCTATTCCCCGCAGCCTGCCGGGCTCCAAAGGCCGGTCCGGCTATGTATACGGCATCGGCCCCGCAGTCTATGGCTGCAATGCCAATATCGGCCGTACGGGCCGGTGCCAACAGTTCCAGTGATTTCATGGTGCAAAGATACGACTATTTATCTATTATGCCTCACGGCGTGTAAAACAGAACCGTCCCTCCCCCAAATGGGAAAGGACGGTTCTGCTATAGGTGAAATGACGGTTACAGCGTCTTAAGCTGAGCGGCGGCCTGGGCGGCGTACTTGGCGCTGCCGGAGAGCTTGCCGTAATATTCCTTGGCGGTAGCTTTGTCGCCGGCCTTCTGGGCGGTGGCGGCAATGGTGAAGATGATATCCTCTGCGTTCTTTGCGTTCGGGGCAAGCTCCAGATACTTCTTGTAAGCATCGATGGCGCTGCTGCTCTTGCCGCTCTTGGTGTAGGCGCTGGCGATGAGCATGTAGGCGTTGGCGCTCTCCACGTAGCTGTTGGACTTCTCCAGGGCGGCGATGGCGTCGGCATTCTTGCCGGCCTTCAGAAGGGCCTGGCCCTGCTTGAGGAAGTTGGTGGAAAGAAGCTTGGAAGCCTGGGTCTCACCCAGCTCGTTGGCTTTCTCCAGGGAAGCGACGGCCTCCGGGGAGCCGGCCTGCATCTGGGCCTGACCCAGCAGCAGGAAAGCCTTGCCATCCTCGGGGGTGAGCTTGGTTACTTCTGCAAGGGCTGCAGCGGCACCGGCGAAGTCCTTTTCCTTGAGCAGGGTGGAACCTTTACGCATGTACACGTTGGGAACCAGGCTGCCTGCCTCCTCGGCCACGGCGGCGGCCTCGTATTCGGCGGCTACGCTTGCGGTCTCGGACAGAACGGTGAGGGCCTCGTCATAGGCACCGTCGTTGATCTTTTCCTTGGCGATGGACAGGAGGACGCCGGGAATGGCTTCCTTGCATTTGGCAACGAGCTCTGCGGCTTCGTCACCTTCAATGGCCTGAGCTTTCTCCAGGGCGGCGCGGAAATTGGCCAGAGCCTCGGTCTTGTTGGTTTCAAGGGCCTGTGCACCGGCGTTGAAAGCATCTACGGCTTCGTTGTAATCCTGCGCAAAGGCCATGGTGGCAGCCAGCCCGAAGGCTGCAATGACGGCAAATAACTTTTTCATTGTTTTGTGTTTATTTTTGGTTATACATTTCTAACTAGCACGTGAATTGCAAAAATAGCAAAAATGTTTGTAATTTTGCATGGACGAATGACGAAAAAACACTTTAAATACATCATCGCGGCTCTCGCGTGCCTGCTGACAGGGTCAATAACCGTGCCAGCACAGATTGAGCTGCCCCAGCTTCCCTCCGATCCTGCCATCAAGATGGGCACCCTGCGCAGCGGAGTCACGTATTACATGGTAAATGCTCCGGAGGAGAAAGGCTATGCGCATGTGGCTGTGGTTCAGGAGAATGAGATGCTGCCGGATGCCCGGCTGGATGCGCTGGACACAGATTTTTTCAGCCGTATGGGCATTGCGCCCGGGCCGGAGGGTTTTGTGTCCGAAGTTGACGGAAATACCATTTACAGGTTCTCGGACGTTCCCTTCTACAAGGGGGACGTGCTGGATTCCACCCTGCTGTTTGCCTTTGCCCGCGTGGCCGAATCCCGTGCCCGCCAGGCCGTGATCGTGTGTGGAGACATCGATGCCGTGGAACTCAAGAAGAAGATGGATATCTTCTCCATGCTGGTTCCGCGCATGCCTTCCCATGAGGAGGCTGCCCCGTATGTCTGGACGCCTACATCCGTTCCGGTTGTGGACGTCACTTCCGAAGGCCGCTCCCGGGTTGCCGTGACCTATGCATCGGCCCGCATCCCGCGGGAGCTCATGAATACGGCCCAGGCCGTGGTGACGCGGCAGTTCGGAGCGGAGATCAGCCTCCTTATCCGCCACCGCATGGCGCGCAACCTCTCCGATGCCGGTATCCCGTACGGCGCCATCGGCTTTGATGCCGAGCGCAGCGAGTCCCACGGTGGAGACGAGCGCCACACTGTGTATGTGGAGGTCCCGAAGGAGCATCTCACGACGGCCATGAAGATACTGGCCGAGACCCTTGGGGAGATAGACGACTTTGGCGCATCTGTCCCGGAGTTCACGGATGCGAAGCAGGTGCTCCTGCCGGGCTTTCGGCGCAGTGCCGCCCGGATGCCCTCTCCCGAGGAGTATATCCGCCGGTGCACGGCGCACTTCCTCTACGGCGCCCACCTGGCCACCGATGCGGAAACCCTTCGCTATTTCTCGCGGAAGAATGTGGCCGACAGCGTGGAGACGCGCCTATTCAACCGCTACGTATCGGCGCTGCTCGGGCGCCTCGACAACTTTACGCTTGAGATGACCGGCGCACCGGATTCCCTGGATACCGACGCGCTCCTTTTCGACTACAACCTGCATTACCTCTACGGTTCCGTAGCCGGCTCCGGGAAGGACTATTCCTGGCGCGGGGCCGACTCATCGGCCTTCCACGTAAGCCCCGCCAAGGTCAAGATCAAGGGGGAAAGGCCCGAGCCCGTCTCGGGCGGGGTCACCTGGACGTTCTCCAACGGCATGCGTGTCGTGTACAGGCAGGTGAAGGGGAGCGGCTCATTCTCATACGCCCTCCAGCTGAACGGCGGCCTTTCGCAGGTGCAGGGACTCTCCGAAGGGGAAGGCGCGTACATCGGCCCGCTTCTTTCCCTCTATAACGTGGCGGGTCTCTCTCCCCGGGCCTTCCAGGATTTCCTATCCGCTAACGGCATCTCCATGGAAACCCGCGTGGAGCTCAACAGCATGGACATCAGCGGCAGCGCTCCGTCCGACAAGCTTTCCCTGCTTCTCAAGGCCTTCCTCGCCATTGCCAACCGGCGTACTCCCAATGCCGATGCCTTCCGCGCTTTCCGCGCGCAGCAGCAGCTCCAGGGCCCTTCGCTGGAAGGAACCCTTTTCCAGGCGCTGAATCCCGGTTATGCATACAGCCCGTATGCCTCGGCCCAGGTGCCGTCTGACGAAGTGCGTACCAAGGCTCACAAGTTCTATGAAGACCGTTTTTCACGCGTGAATGACGGTGTCCTCATCCTCTCGGGAGACCTTCCCGAGGAAGGCGTCAAGAAAATGCTCATGAAGTACCTGGGCGGTTTCCGCACCCTTCGCGGGTCGGTGGTGCGCCATCCGGTAGAGATGCATACGCTCAGCGGCGTCTCTGCCCTGACCGGTACCGGAGCGCCCGGTTTCTATGTACTCATGGATACGGAGATGAGCATGACGGCCAGTCATTTCTATACGGCTCAGGTAGCGCTGGATGCCCTGCGCATGTCACTGGCCCGCCATCTTGCCGGATACGGCGTCAAAGCCGGCGTGGAGCTTCGTTACTGCGTGCAGCCGCAGGAGCGCTTCCAGGTGCTCATCCTGTGCCCCGGCGCTCCGCTCGAGGCCCTTCCTTCCGTACGGGCGGCCATTGCCGATGCCGCCGTGGAGGAGTCTTCCACCTCCGACATCAAGGCCTGGAAGCAGAAGCTGGATGCGCATGTGCGCCAGGTCCTGGCTACGCCGGAGGGCATTGTCTCCTCGCTGCTTGCCCGCTACTCGGCCAATAAAGACATCACTTCCCGTTACGCCGAGTCCATTGCCGACATCGACGGCGAACAGGTCCATTCCTTCCTGAAAGCCCTTTCCGAGGGTGGACGCATCGAATACATTACCCATGAGTAAGCGAAAAGATTTTGGTACAATCATCGAGATTGGAGACGTCCTTGTGTCCGAGGACGTGGTGATGGAGTTTTTCGCCTGCGACTATCCCGTGTGCAAGGGAAAGTGCTGCATTATCGGAGACAGCGGTGCGCCCCTCAAGGAGGAGGAGCTGGAGCCGCTGGAGGCCAATTATCCCATCTACAGCCCGCTCATGCGGGAGCAGGGCCGTGCGGCGATAGATGCCAAGGGATTCTTCGAAATTGACCGGGACGGAGACCTGGTGACGCCCGTCGTGGATGGCAGCGAGGAGTGTGCCTACTGTCATTTTACGGCCGACGGCAGCTGCATGTGCGCCATTGAAAAGCAGTTCTGTGAGGGAAAGGGAACGTTCCACAAACCCATTTCCTGCAGCCTCTATCCCATCCGGGTGGCAGACCTCGGCGGCGGCCGGGTGGGCCTGAACCTGCACCGGTGGGCTATTTGCAAGGAGGCCTATGAAAAAGGGCGCCGCGAAGGAATCCGGGTTTACGAATTCCTCCGCGGGCCGCTTACAGAAGCTTTCGGACAGGAGTTCTACTCTGCCTTGGAAGAGGCTGCCAGGATGCTGATAGCCGCCTCGTAGTCGGTTTCATTCACTTTCACTTCGATAGGCCTGGCATAGCCCAGGGAAGGATAGGAGGAGTCTGCGCCAAACACGCCGGCGGGGATGTCGTTGTCTCCCAGCAGCGCGACGCACATGTCGGCCTGCACCCTGTCGGTGAAGGTGGCGACGGTCTTGAATCCTTGAGAATCACTCATAGCGGTTAAATTTATGGTCAATGGATGAGATGACCCGGGCCAGGTCCCTTGCCAGGCCTTCTGCCTGGAATCCTCCCAGCACCGGGGTAATGGTAATGGTGTCTTCCCAGAGTCTTGCAGCCCGGTTGACGACGCTGCCCAGATGGTAACGGCGGCCTCCGTCCGGCGCTTCACCGGCGCTCTCATAGCCGCGGCCCTTCATCACTTCTTCTACTCCCGGCCAGAGCTCCGAGGGCTCTCCCTTGACGGATACCTTGCGGGTGGTGTAGCCAAACCGCGGGTACAGGGCTGCCATGGCCGCAAATACGCCCAGGATCATCCAGACGGAGTCCCAGCCGCGGCGGAAGGCGACGGCGACGTCTTTCTCCACCATGCCCGACAGCATCAGGATGGCGATGAGCACGGTGAAAATGAGGGTGAGCTGGATAAAGTATTTTACAGATCTTCTGATGTATTTCATACCAGTTGTCGGATGATTTCGTCGGAAACAAAGAAGTGGTCCTCGGGAATGCGGTAGCGGCGCCCTGTTTTGATCAGGGCACCCTCGGCCATGAGCTGCTCAATGCTGCCGGGGAAGCAGTTGGCCTGGAGGAATTCGGCGTCTACCCCGTCGGAGGTTCTCAGTGCCAGCATCAGGGTTTCCACTTTTTCGTCCTCCACGCTCAGGGATTCCTCGGTGTGGGTGTAGCCGTCCAGCTCGGCGCTGTTCCAGCTGCGGCCGCGGCCGCTGAAGGAGTGGGCGGCAGGGCCCAGGCCCACATACGGGCGGCGCTCCCAGTAGCCTCTGTTATGGACGGCCTCGAAGCCGGGCTTGGAAAAATTGGAAATCTCGTAGTGGTGGTAGCCGGCAACCCGCAGTTTTTCGCAGAGGATGTCGTACTGGCGGCGGCACACTTCGTCGGAGGCTTCTTCGTACTCTCCGTTTTCCAGGCGCATGGCCAGCACGCTGTCTCCTTCCACGGTGAGCTGGTAGCAGGAGATGTGCTCCGGATTCAGGGCCACGGCTTCGTCGATGGTCTTCTGCCAGACGTCTCCCGAGAGGTTGCTGAGTCCGAAGATGAGGTCTATGCTCACGTTCTGGAAACCGGCTTCCCGGATGAGGCGGAAGGCCTGCCGGGCGCCCTCGGCGTCGTGGCGGCGGTTCATCCAGCGCAGCAGGGTGTTGTTGAAGGACTGTACGCCCATGCTGATACGGTTTACCCCCAGCGATCGCAGGCTTTGCAGGTAGGGGAGACCCTTTTCCAGGATGTCCTCCGGGTTCACTTCCATGGTGAATTCCCTGTAGGGACCGCCCATGCCCACTTCGTCCAGCGTGAGGAGGATGCGGGTGAGGTCTCCGAGCGGGAGCAGGGACGGCGTGCCGCCTCCGAAGTAGAGGGTGTGGAGCTGACTGTCCATTTCCTTCCTGCGCCGGCGGATTTCCTCGCATACTTCATCCGTATAGCGGCCGAACATGCCTTCTTCCGCTATCTCGGAGTAGAAGTCACAGTACGTGCAAAAGCTCTTGCAGAAGGGAACGTGGATGTAGATCATATCAGCGCAGCATGCATTCGGCGCGGCCCAGAAGGCTCTGTTCCGTGTATACTTCCAGGGTGTAGACGCCCTTGATGAACTCGCCGGTGTCGTTGATATAGATGGACATGTCCACCTCGGAGCCTTCGTAGTCCACTTCACGGGAGGCGGTGGCCTGCAGGGCCTGTCCGTTCACGATGAACTCTACGGATTCGTTGTTCATCAGGAGCACGCCCTCCGGATCCTTGACGCGCACGTACACACGGACGGGGCCGCGGTCGGCCAGGGAGTTTTCTACCAGTGAGAGATTGGCAATCATATAGCGGACGCGGCTGTGGCGGTCTCCCTGCTTGTCGTTGCCGTAGTAGCCGGCGAGGGAAATGGCACGGGCACGCAGCACCTTGCCGGCGCTTACCTGGGTGGAGAGGTTCTCTACCTGGGCGCTCAGCTCTTCGTTGGCGCGTCGGCTTTCGGCAGCTTCGCGGCGGGCTGCGGCGGCATCGGCCGTAAGTTTCTTGTTCAGGGTGTTGAGGGAGTCAATCTGGACAATGTAACCCTTCATGATGGAGCGGAGGGTGCCCAGCTCTTTCTCATACTGACGGATTTTGGCGCGGTTGGTGGCCTGGGTCTTGTTCAGTTTTTCGATGAGCATGGCAACCTGTTCGCGGGAGGTGTCCAGCTGGTGGTTGATGTTCTCATAATCCGAGTTAAGGGCGGAGAAGTCTTCCTGGAGAGCCACCATCTGCTGGGCCAGTTCGGCTTTTTCTCCTTCCAGCTGGTTCACAAGCGTATTGCGCTGGTACAGCATGTAGGCCAGGACGCAGGCGAGCACTACGGCTACTGCGGCCAGTGCGGTCATGACAGTCCTGGGGCCTTTCTTCTCTTTTCTTTCGCGCTCTTCGCGTTCAATTCTTTCGAGCGGATCTTCTGTCATAGCAAGTTGTTTTAGTTTTGGCAAATATACTTATATTTGTGCAAATTTCGTACTATGGCATCAATCTTTTCGGGCCGGGTAGAGTCCCTGAGGGCCCTTATGCGGGAAAATGGATGGGATATCGTCATCCTTACAGGCAGCGATCCGCACGGGAGCGAATTCCCCGCCGCCCGGTGGAAACAGGTGGAGTGGCTCTCCGGTTTTACCGGTGAAGCGGGCGATGTTGTCGTTACGCACGAGCATGCCGGACTCTGGACGGATACCCGCTATTTCATCCAGGCCGTGCGGCAGCTGGAGGGCTCCGGAATCGAGCTCCACAAGATGCGCGTGCCGGAGCAGGTTCCCATCCCGGAGTGGATTGCCTCCCTGGGGCTTGACGAGCCGGTCATCGCCGTGGACGGCCTGTGCCAGAGCGTTGAGGCGGTGGATACGCTACAGGAGGCGGTGCCATCGGCCCGGATTATCCCGGTGCCGGATATCCTGTCTCCGCTGTGGACCGACCGCCCCGCCATCCCTGTCTCGCCCGTCATCACGCTGGGGGAGGACCTGGTGGGAGAGAGCCGCGAAGCCCGGCTGGGGCGCCTTCGCAAGTGGCTGGTCCTCGAGGGGGCCGATGCCATCCTCATTACGGCCCTGGATGAGATTGCATGGCTTCTCAACGTGCGGGGAGAGGACTTCGAGTACACTCCCGTCGTCATCTCGTATCTTCTCGTTACCCTGGACGATGTTTTCTGGTATGTGCGCAAGGATGCTTTCCAGGACCCGGATTCGGAGACCGCCGCCAGTTTCGAAGAACTGGAGGCCGATGGCGTTACCATTAAGGATTACAATGACGTCAACTTTGACCTGGCTTCTCTTCGGCTGGACGGGGTAGACCGCATCTGCCTGGATCCGGCGCAGGTGAATTACGCGCTCCGGGATGCCGTTGAGGACGGAGACCTGTTGCCGGAAGTGCGGGAGGTTACTTCTCCGGTTGCGCTCTGGAAGGCCGTGAAGAACCCTGTGGAGGTAGAGGGCATGCGGGAAGCGCATCTGGAGGATGGCCTTGTCATGGAGCAGTTCCTGTACTGGGTTTCGCGCCATATCGGCTCCGTGAATGAGTGGGAGGCTGCCTTGGAACTGGGCCGGCTCCGCTCGGAGGTGCCCGGTTACCGGGAAGACAGTTTTGAAACCATATCGGCTTACGGGCCTTCCGCGGCCCTGCCGCACTATATCACGCCGCATACGGGGTCGGCTCTCCTGGAGCCTCACGGCCTGTATCTGGTAGACTCCGGCGGGCAGTACCTGTTTGGCACTACGGACATCACCCGCACGGTACCCCTCGGCCCCTGCACGCCGCTGGAGCGGGAAGACTACACGCTGGTGCTCAAAGGGCACATCGGCCTTGCCATGGCCCTGTTCCCGCGCGGAACGGCCGGCTGCCAGATAGATGCCCTGGCCCGCGAACCGCTCTGGAGGGCCAAGCGCAACTTCGGTCACGGTACCGGCCACGGCGTGGGCTTCTTCCTCACGGTGCACGAAGGCCCTGAGGATGTGCGCCAGAACTTCAACCCCCAGCCCCTGGAGCCCGGCATGATTATCTCCGACGAGCCCGGCCTCTACCGCGAAGGCATGCACGGCGTCCGGCATGAGAACCTGGTCCTGGTGCGCCCCGTGGGGGACAACGAGTTTGGCTCGTTCCTGGGTTTCGAGACCCTTACCCTCTGCCACTTCGACACCTCCTGCCTGGAGGTCTCGCTCCTGTCGGCCGATGAGCGTGCCTGGCTCAACGCCTACAACGCGCACGTCTGCGAAGTGCTCTCCCCGCGCCTTCCCGCCGACGTCGCTGCCTGGCTCTTCGCCCAGACCCGGCCGGTTTAGCCCCCGCTCGGCTCGTGCCCTGCCCCTCGGCTCGCCCTCTTCCCTCCTCGGCCTGCCTTGGCGCCATCGGCCCGTGCCTGCACCCTCGGCCTGTGCCATCGGTGCGTGGATGCTGTTTTTGCTAAGTGGTTGAAAATTAGCATTTTACGAAAACTCCTCCGGGCGTTTTCGACCGGAGGAGAATGCATAACTAGCTAATATTCAATAATATAACAAAAACGGGCAAAATTAAACGTTTATTGTTTGTATTTGTTCCGGAAGCTTCCGACCTTCGTAATATGAAGATAAGGAAGTTTAATAGCGGGATCCTGAACCATTGTTACCAGCCGTCTGCCGACTGGGGCGTTTTGTTTTATTCCCGCATGGACCACCTTGTCTATTTCACACTCTACTGCGTTCTGGCCAGGAAGTACGGCATTCAGGTGCTGGCTTTGTGCCAGATGCCGGACCATGTCCACGATTCGGTTGTGGCTAAATCCAAGGAAGACCTTACCGGATTCAAGAAGGAGCTCAACAGTCGTTTTGCCAAAATGTATAACGAGTTCTGTGGAACTACGGGCCCTGTTTTCAAGACGCCCTTCGGCAGTGTGCCCAAGAAAGGTGCCAAGGCGGCAAGGACCAATGTGATCTACGTCGCCAACAATGCCGTTGAAAGGCAGCTTGTCACGAAGGCCGAGGAATACCGCTGGAACTTTTTGGCCTATGCTTTCATCAAATACCCCTTTTCTCGGGAGATCATCATCCGCCGTTCGTCAAAAGCGCTGAGGATGGCCGTGAAGGTGGTGACGGCGCAGTACAAGGCAGGCAGGCCGATGAACTATGCACTGCTGAAGCGTCTCTCCAAGGATTTGACTCCTTTCGAAGTGGACCAGTTCACAGATTTCATCATCTCAACCTACAACGTCATTGACTACCAGGCAGCCATCCGGCTGTTTGACTCCTACCAGGACATGATGAAAGCGATTCATTCCAACACGGGAAGCGAGCATGAGCTCAACGAGGTTTTCCTTGGCCGCACAGACAAGCCTTACGCCCAAATGACCCGGATTCTGATGAAGTACTGTGGCTTTAAAGACATTCACGAGTTCCTGTCCCTGGACAAGAAACGGAAGCAGGAGCTGTATGCCATCCTGCGGAAACACACCGACGTCATGGATGAGCAAATCTTCCGCTATCTCCACATTCCCTACACGGTTGTGCGCTAGTCTGGTACGAATGTACCATCGGTCTGTTTTCGCTAATCTGCTCATTACCAGCCGATAATCAAATCTCCTCCAGGCAGAAACGCCCGGAGGAGATTACGTAAAATGCTACTAATTAGGCTGTTAGCAAAAACGGATATTGCATGCATCCTATTTGATTTGTACTTATGGCAAAACTATGCTACATTTGTAATATGAAACCAGTTTTTTAAGTATTATACCATGAGATTAATTGCTAAATTCTCGCTCGTCCTGGTAGCTTTTATGATGACTGCCCCAATTTGCATGACTGCACAAGACAAGACCATTAAAAGGAAAGTTGCCATTGGACGTTTCTCCAATGAAACGCAGTATGCTAAAGGTCTGTTCTATGACAAAGATAACGATCCTATGCGTAAGCAGGCACTCGACATCTTGTCTTCCAAACTTGCATTAAGTGGTAAGTTTATACTCCTTGAGAGGGATGATCTAGATGTCCTGGTTGCAGAGGCTGGTGATGGTATGAACAAGATTGGCGCAGACTACATAATTCTTGGCTCCATTACGGAGTACGGCCGTAAAGCAGAAGGGCAGCAAAAAGTTTTCTCTTCCACTAAGACTCAGACAGTTGAGGCAGGAGTAAGCATTCGGCTGGTAGAAGCATCCACTGGTCTTATCATTTATTCCGACGAGGCGAAGGGCTTTGCTGAAACGTCCACTAAACAGACGCTGGGAATTGGAGGCACTGCCGGATTTGACGCGACCCTCAGCGATAAAGCTATCTCCGCTGCCCTCAGCCAGCTTGTGGAGAATATTATCAATAAGTGCATGGATAAGCCCTGGCGCTCTTATATTCTCTCTGTAGAAGATGGAACCTATATTATTTCCGGGGGCGCGTCTCAGGGACTTGCTGCCGGTGATGTTTTCAACGTATACAAGAAAGGAAAGACAGTAAAGAACCCTCAGACAGGGTTTAATATTGAGTTGCCCGGCCAGAAAATAGGGATGGTGACGGTTGTCTCAACATACGGAGAGACTCCTGAGACAGAAATCTCTTTCTGCACATACGAAGGAGCCGGTTTTGACATAAATAACCTCTCTGAAATATACATATCTGATAAATAATTCATGTCTATGAGAAAATTTATATTATCCTTCCTGGGCGCCATCATTATAACGTCTTGTGGAGTGGGCTCCTATTCCGTCTCCTCTGGAAAAGCAGATGAGGCGATGGTTTCATTTGTCAGCTCCCAAGAAATTGCTATCTCTGTAACTATTGATGGCGAGAATTACAGTCTCGTCAGTGTTAAGGCCGATGCCTGGAAAAAAGACAGAAACATCAAAAAGACCGCAAAGAATACCATTTACATCGCACCAGGACAGCATGAAGTGGCGGTCCAGATAGAAGGAAAGGAAGTTTGTCATAAGAAGATTTTTGTTTCGACACAGGAACACAAAATTATTGAACTATGAGAAGATTGATTGTCCTTGCTGCGGCTGCCTTGCTGTTGTCTTCTTGCGGCGTTAGTTCCTTATACTATTGGGGCGGCACGCAGAGTGGGGCTACCGCCTATGAGAATTTGGCTTATCAGTCCTATGACAAACAGACGCCCAAAAGTCTTTGCAAACTGGTAGAGCTTTATGAGAAAATGGTAACCAAGCCTGGCGGCCTCCGTCAGGTCCCTCCTCCCGGTATTTGTGCCGAATACGGATACCTTTTACTCCAGGGAGAAACTGCCGTTGTCTTTGCTGAGAATGCATCGGCCAGTGAAAAGCAGTTGTTCAAAACGGATGATTACGGTGCCTTCTTTGCAGCGAGAGGCAAGGAGATGCTGGAAAAGGAGATGGAGTATTATCCCGAGTCCGTTAAGTTTATCCAACCACTTATTAAAAAACTGACGAAGTAGCATGAAGAGACTTTTATATATTTGCCTGCTGGCAGTTATTGTCAGTTCATGCGGCCTTACAAGCCGTCTCTCTCGCGAGTCCCAATATGCATCCATGTACGAGAACATGCCTACGACAGTTCTTGTAATGCCTCCCATCAATAACACTACTCACGTAGAAGCGAAGGACTTGCTTTATACTTCAATCAGTCGACCGCTTGCGGAGGCTGGCTATTATGTCATCTCTCCTCTGTTGGCAATGGATATACTTAAATCCGAAAGTGCATACGATTCCGAACTATTTATCGATAAACCTTTAACGGCGTTCCGCGATTTCTTTGGAGCTGATGCCGTGGTGTTCTCTCAGATTGATGACTGGACTAAACGCGGTTTCGGCATAGATACGAAGATTCGGTATATAATCAAGTCGGCTATCTCCAATGAGGTGATCTTTGACAGAACCTGCAATTTACATCTGGATCTTTCCGTAAACTCTGGTAATAGTGGCGCAATTGCAGCACTCATTGAACTGGCGGCATCGGCCATCGTTACGGCAACTACCGACCACATTGTGGCTGCCAGAAAGGCAAATTACTATATCTTCCGAGATATTCCTCGCGGGAAGTATAGTCCGGACTACCTCAAAGACCAAGGTGTGCTGGTAGATGCGAAGGACATTACAGTCACTGTGAAATAAATGAGAATAAGCATCCTCGCCATCACATCGGTCCGTTTTCGCTAATTCTCTCATTATCAGCAGATAATAAAATCTCCTCCGGGCAGAAACGCCCGGAGGAGATTGCGTAATGCTTTAATAACTAACTACTTAACAAAAACGGCTCAAAAGGAACTACTTCGCGGACTCGGCCAGAATGTTCTCCAGTTCGTCCCGGTTCATGTTGCCCTCAAGGCTCATGAAGGTGAAGTCTTCGCCGTCTCTTGTGATGAGGACGAGGGAGTTCACTTTTTTACCGTCTCCGGAGGTGAACAGGCGGGTGGTTTCGCCGTTTTCCTTGGCCTCGAACAGGAGTTCGAACTTCTTTCCGTCCAGGAGCTTTTTTACATCGGCCTGCAGCTGAACGGCGGCGCTGGAATTCTCCTCCACATCCAGGAGGTAGAACCCGGAGAGGGTGTTGATAATGGGCGTGAGGTTCACTTTCTCGCCCTTGGCGTTTTCCATGTCCACGTCGGGGAGTTTACCAATCATGCGGAACATGGCGGGGGACACGTAGACGGCACTGACACCGTTAAGGTCTGAATACTTGTTATAGAGCTCCTTTGCGTTCTGGGCAAAGGCAGTGACTGCAAGGCAAAGGGCAGTCATGAGGGTCATTATCTTTTTCATTTCCAATATGCAATTTTGTTATCGATTTCGGTTTCCTGCTTTTCCAGGATGACGGCGCCCTGCGAAACGGCTTCTCCCATGCGGCCAAAAGCCTGCTCGATGGCGGCATAGGCCAGGTACGGATCCGAGAACGTGTCCTTGGGCTCGGGGGTGCGCAGGGTGGCGGTAAGGCCGATGCCTGCTGCTACGGCCACAGAGGCGGCGATGCTCCAGACGGCGGCGTGGCGGCGCCGGGGCAGACGGACCTGGAGGTCTTCCGGAACGGGGATGGATTCATCGGCCCCGATTCTCTCCCAGTCCTCGGCCGAGAGTTTTTCTATGTCCTCAATGCGTTTCATAGGCTTTGTTTGATTTTTTTGCGGGCCAGGCTCACCTGAACCCTGATATTAAGCGGACTGAGTCCTGTTTTCTGAGCTATTTGATCGTAAGACAATCCTTCGAATACCCTGAGCCGAAGCAGGCGCTTCTGCGTGGGAGGCAGTTCCTCGATGGCTTTCTGCACTTCCCGAAGCCTCTCCCGGTTTTCCAGCGCGGTGTCGGGGGGTGCCTCCAAGGCAACGGCTTCATCGGGTTCCTCCGTGGGCCGGGCCTTTCTTATTCGGTCGATGCATAGGTTCTTAAGGAGCATCGTTCCGTAGGCCGATGGATTTTGAACCATCTCCAAGTGATCCCTTAAGTTCCACAGCTTGAGGTACAGCTCCTGGACGGCGTCCTTGGCATCGGCCTCGCTCTCCAGCATATAGAAGGCCATGCGGTAGAAGCGCACCTGAAGGGGTATCCAGACGGTATGGAAAGCCTGCTCAGTCATTGTTCACGGCAGCCATCAGTTTGTCCAGCGTAACGGAGCCGCGCACGCAGATGATGGTTCCGTCAGGGTCCCAGAGAATGCAGTCACGGATTTCGTCTCCTTTGTCAACTCCGTAAATGCTGAGCTTGTCTCCGTCGTCCTTGGCCTCCAGGATGAGTTCCATGCCGGACAGGATTTGCTTTGCCTTCTGGACAAAGCGCGCCTTGACGTCGGCCTCGGCATCCTCGAAATCCAGGATGGTGACCCTTTTGATTTTGTTGAAAGCGCGAAGGACGGCACGGTCCTCTGCATCCAGATCGCTGTCGGAGAGGGCAATGGTTTTGAGGAGGGCTACTCCCAGCGGGCCCACAGAGATTCCGTCAAAGCCCTCGTGGTGACGGTACTCATTGATGAGAGTCTGCATCTTGCCTGCCGGGTTTCCCGCCAGGGCCATGGTAACGGCGAACAGCGCCGGTCCCAGGAATAAAGTAAGAGTGAGTAATAGTTTTTTCATTGTCAATTCTCAAGCGCTTGCATACTAAAGACGCAGTGCCCGGGCATTTGTTAAAAGAAAAAACTAAAAAAATTACGGACGGCAGAAATTGCGCGAAGCGAAGGGGAAGGAAGTGCGCAGGGCGCTGCGCCAGTACTCCCACGTGTGACCGCCGTTACGCACACGCAGCTCGCTGTGGATGCCGGCCGCCTGCATCTTGAGATGGAGCTCCACCGACAGGCGCATGAGGGCGTCGTCGTCTCCGCAGTCCAGGAACCACGCAACCGTTTTAAGCTGGCCGATGGTATCCTCGCCGGCATTGTCCACAAAGTCCAGGGCCGAGTGCTCCCGCACGGAGAGGTCCGTGATGACGAGCTTGCTGCCGGGCTTGTCGGAGCCGCGCACCTCGCGGTGCTTGTTGTCCAGCCAGGCGCTCATGCCATAGGCGCTGGAGAACATGTCGGGGTGGCGCTGGGCATAGACGATGGAACCGCCGCCGCCCATGGAAAGACCCATGATGGCCCGCTGGCCTTTACTGCCGCCGCAACTGAATTTCTTTTCGGCCACAGGGAGGAGCTCCTGGAAGAAGAAGTCCTCGTAGGGCCAGTTTTCTACATTGAAATAGCCGTTCTGATAGCCGTGGACGTCGTTGTCACCTGCGTTGGGCATGATGATGACGGCCGGAACCAGTTCTCCGCTGGCAATGAGTTCGTCGGCCACACTCTTGGCATGGCCGGTGTTTACCCAGTTGGTGTAGTCTCCGTAGAGGCCGTGCAGCAGGTAGATGACGGGGTAGTGCTCCGAGGCCTTGTAGCCGGCGGGGAGATACACATTGTACTTCTGCTCACATCCCAGCTTCTTGCTGGCGATGGACTCGGTGACGACTTTGGAGGGCTGGGCCGATGCTGCGAGCGCGAGCGTCAGTGCCAGCAGGGAGAAGACTAGCTTTTTCATGGTTACGGGTGTACTAGGGTGCCCACCTTTTCTCCGGAGAGGAGCTTGGTGAGGTTGCCGGTGGCATTCATATCAAAGACAATGATGGGCATCTTGCCGTCGCTGCACAGGGCGTAGGCGGTCTGGTCCATCACCTTGAGATGCTTGGAAATGGCCTCGTCGAAGGAAAGCTCGTCATACTTGGTGGCGGTGGGGTCCTTCTCGGGATCGGCCGTATAAACGCCGTCCACGCGGGTGCCTTTGAGGAGGGCATCGGCCCCAATCTCGAGGGCCCTGAGCGCCGCACCGCTGTCGGTGGTGAAGAAGGGGTTGCCGGTGCCGCCGGCGATGAGGGCTACGCCCCCGCGCTCCATGACCTTCACGGCGTCGTCCCTCATATAATATTTGGCATGGGGCTCCATGGGGGTGGAGGTGAATACCACGGCGTCTACGCCCTCGGCCTTGATGAACATGCTAAGGGCCAGGGAATTGATGACGGTAGCCAGCATTCCCATTTTGTCTCCGTCCACGCGGTCGAAGCCTTTGCCCACGCCCTGGAGGCCCCGGAAGATGTTGCCGCCGCCGTTGACGATGGCAATCTGAAGGCCGGCCTTGGCTGCAGATGCAATTTCTTTGGCATATTTTTCCAACCATTCGGTTTCCAGGCCCTTACCGGCCGGACCGCCCAGGCTTTCGCCGCTGAGTTTGAGTAAAACGCGTTTGTACATGGATGTCGTGGTTAAATAATTATAACAAAAGTATCGAAATATTGGGAAACTTCCAAGAAAGATTCCTATATTTGCATAATTGAAATAAACCTGACAACAACAATAATGGCTAATTTTTTAACCTCCTCCATCGGCAAGAAGTTCATTCAGAGCGTCAGCGGCGCTTTCCTTATCATCTTCCTGCTTCTCCACGGTACCATTAATTTCTTCTCCGTCATCGATTCCCTTCACGGAAACTTTGGCAAGGTAGCGGCAGACGCTATGCCTTACACCCACGGTGACGGCTGGTTCCAGCTGGGCTGCGACTTCATGTCCTCCCCCGTCATTACCATCATGGTTCCCGTGCTGGCTCTCGGTTTCCTCATCCACATCGGCTACGGTATCTGGCTCAGCGTTCAGAACTTCCAGCGCCGTGGCGGCGTAAAGCGCTATGAGGTATCCTCCAAGGCCAAGAACGACAGCTGGAGCGCTAAGAATATGTTCGTGCTGGGCATGATCGTCCTCGGCTTCCTGTTCTTCCACCTCACCCACTTCTGGGCCAAGATGCAGCTGCAGGAGTTCACCGGCGGAGAGGCTGAAAACCCCTACTTCCTCCTTCTCAAGACCTTCGGCAACGTCTGGGTCCTTGTAGGTTACATTCTGTGGTTCGTCGCCATCTGGCTGCACCTCAACCACGGTTTCTGGAGCATGTTCCAGACCATTGGCTGGAACAACAAGAAGTGGCTGGTACGCCTTAAGGTAATCAGCACCATCGTCGCTACCCTCATCATCTTCCTGTTCGTTGCGACGGCCGTCAACGCCTACATCGAGGCCAACTACGTAACGGCTTCCGCCCAGTGGACCGAGGCCATTATTGCAAATATTTAATAAATTTCTTGCAATTCTCATTTTCATTCTGCATCTTTGTAGCCGTATGAGAAAGAACAACAATAACTGGTGGCGCGCTTACAGTCCAAACCTGTAAGTCGCTTCGCCGTAGTTATAAAAGAATAAAAAGGCCTGCTGACTTACAGCAGGCCTTTTTTTGCGCCTTCCTGTGAGAACGAGGTAAAAAACAATAACAAATATAAACACTTAACACAATGAAACAGAAAAAGTATCTGCTCCCGGAGAGCGAAATTCCCACTCATTTTTTCAACATCCAGGCTGTGATGCCCCACAAGCCCCTTCCGTTCCTGCACCCGGGTACCCGGCAGCCCCTTAAGCCCGAAGACCTCTATCCCATCTTCTGCAAGGCCTGCGCCGACCAGGAACTGAACCAGACCGATGAGTGGATCCCCATCCCCGAGCCCGTCCGCGAGCAGTACGCCGCCTACCGCTGCACTCCGCTGGTGCGTGCCTACGAACTGGAAAAGGCACTCGGCACTCCCGCCCATATCTACTTCAAGAACGAGAGCGTTTCGCCTGCCGGCAGCCACAAGCTCAACAGTGCCATCGCCCAGGCCTACTACGCCAAGGAGCAGGGCATCACCAACCTTACCACCGAGACCGGTGCCGGCCAGTGGGGCGGTGCCCTCAGCTATGCCACCAAGAAGTTCGGCATTGACTGCGCTGTGTACATGGTAAAAGTGAGCTACGAACAGAAGCCTTTCCGCCGCAGCATCATGCAGACCTTCGGCGCCGCCGTCACTCCCTCCCCGTCCATGAGTACCCGTGCCGGTAAAGACATCCTCACCGCCAACCCCAACGACCGCGGTTCCCTGGGTTGCGCCATCTCCGAGGCCATCGAACTGGCCATGAGCACCCCCAACTGCAAGTACGCGCTGGGCTCTGTCCTTAACCACGTGTGCCTGCACCAGACGGTCATCGGCCTGGAAGCCGAGAAGCAGATGGCCATGACCGGCGAGTACCCCGACATTGTGATTGCCTGCTTCGGCGGTGGTTCCAACTTCTGCGGCCTGGCCCTGCCGTTCATGCGCCACAAGATCTCCGGCGAGAAGAACACCCGCTTCATTGCCGCCGAGCCCAGCTCCTGCCCCAAGCTCACCAAGGGTAAGTTCGAGTACGACTTCGGTGACGAGGCCGGCATGACTCCGCTGCTCCCCATGTTCACCCTGGGCCACAGCTTCAAACCCGCTTCTATCCACGCCGGCGGCCTGCGTTACCACGGTGCAGGCGTTATCCTCTCCCAGCTCATGAAAGACGGCTACATGGAGGCTGTGGACATTGACCAGCTGGATTCCTTCAAGGCCGGTGTGCTCTTTGCCCAGACCGAAGGCATCATCCCCGCTCCGGAAAGCTGCCACGCCATCGCCGCCACCATCAATGAAGCCCTGAAGTGCAAGGAAACCGGCGAGCAGAAGACCATCCTGTTCAACCTCTCCGGTCACGGCTTCGTGGACATGGCCGCCTACGACAGCTACTTCTCCGGCGAAATGCAGAACTACACCGTCACCGAGGAAGAACTGGCCAAGTTCATCGCCAGCGCCGATGCCCTGAACAAATAGCCGTTTTTGTTAACGGCCTAATTAGTAGTGTATTACGTAATCTCCTCCGGGCGTTTCTGCCCGGAGGAGATTTTATTATCGGCTGATAATGAGCAGATTAGCAAAAACGGGGCCTTAGTCCACCATCACCAGTGCCGGGGCCGGATGCGAGAAGTGCAGGGAAACGATGGGGGCCGATGTCCGGTTGAGCGTGGCTTTCCACCAGGCGTCAAACACAACGTTGTCCGTGGGCCACTCCAGCCCTTCGGAGGAGATGCGTACGGAGTTGTCGGCGCAGAAAAGGGAGAAGCGCCGGCCTTCTCCCAGATGGAGGTCGCAGGAGTCGGTGATGGCAAACGCGGTGCCATAGTCGGAGACCATGGACACCTTGCGCTCTCCCAGATTGAACAGACGCGTATATTCCATGAGAAGTCCCAGATTGCCGATGGTGTGGTCTTCCCGCAGCCCCGTTGCGCCCAGGATGGTAATCTCGGACACCTCCGGATGCTCCCGGAGCACCCAGCGCATGGCCTTGGTGAGGTCGTTGTAGTCCTGCTCGGTCTCGTGGAAAAGGCAGGCGGAGAATTGCTCCTGAAGCTCCTTGGGAAGGGAATCCATGTCTCCCACCACCATGAGCGGGCGGGCCGATGTCGTATGCTCCAGCCATTTCACAAGGGCACCGTCGCAGCACACCACGCCCTCGGCCGAATCCAGCAGATACAGCGGATAGGGCTGCGTGGGGAACGCTCCGTTACACAGTATGACGATGCTATTCATCCTCTACAGGCTGGGCCTTGGCCATTTCGGCCTTGGAAGTGCCCTGGGTGGCTACGTAGGAAGTGGGATTGCGGAAGCCCAGCAGGAAGGACTTCACGTCCATGCGCTTCTTGCCGGCGAGCTGCAGGTCTGTGATGGCAATGGCACCATCCTCCGTGGCAATGGCAAAGTACGTCTTTCCGTCGCTGAGAACCGTACCCGGCTCAGCATGGAGGTCCGTGCGCATTTCCCCGAAGTAGATCTTGAGCTGGACAGGAGCTGCCTCACCTGTTACTAACTCCGTGAAAGCGCAGGGGAACGGGGACAGGCCACGGATGAGGTTGTAGATGTGGCGGGTGGTGTCGTTCCAGTCAATGTGCTGGAGTTCGCGCGTGAGCTTCGGGGCGGGCTTGAGGAGCTCGGAGCCCTGGATGAAACTGCGCTGGACACGGAGTTCCACATTTTTCTGGACAAGGCCTTCCACGGTTTCCAGCACCAGCTGGGAGCCCAGCTCCATGAGCTTGTCGTGGACGTCTCCGGCAGTGTCGGTGGGCTCGATATGGCATTCGGTACGGAGGATGATGCCGCCCGTATCGATCTTCTTGTCAATCATGAAGGTGGTGACCCCCGTAATGTTCTCCCCGTTGATCACCGCCCAGTTGATGGGGGCGGCGCCGCGGTACTGCGGCAGCAGGGCGGCGTGCAGGTTGAAGGTTCCCAGCTTGGGCATGCTCCAGACTACTTCCGGCAGCATGCGGAAGCCCACCACCACAAAGAGGTCGGCCTTCCATGCCGCCAAATCCTTCAGGAACTGTTCGTCCTTGAGTTTCTCCGGCTGCAGCAGCGGAAGCCCCTTCTCTACAGCGTACTTCTTGACGGCGCTCTCATTCATCTTGAGGCCGCGGCCACTGGGTTTGTCGGGCACGGTAACAACGCCCACTACCTTGAATCCGCTCTGCATGAGGGCATCCAGCGGACCTACGGAGAACTCGGGCGTTCCCATATATACGATACGTGTCTTTCTGAACATACGGAAGAATTTACTCTTGATCTTACGGAACCAGATTTTGCCGCCGTCCAGGTTGAACAGGCTGGCATCCTTGACCGCCTTCACGGTAAGGAACGCGCCGATGGGCGCCAGAACGAAGGCCGATATGAACTTGCCGATGAAAGCGGTGGTGGCACCGTTGTTGGCCAGGCGCTCACCGGTGATGTCAATGACCCAGTACAGCACGAAGAACAGCATGGAAATGACCGCCGGTGCACCCAGACCGCCCTTTTTCAGGAGCGCACCCACCGGGGCGCCGATGAAAAACAGCAGCAGGCAGGCCAGCGCCTGGGCGTACTTTTTCCAGATTTCGACGTCGGTCCGGTAGATAAGGCGCGTGTAGTCGTAGGCTTCCATCGTGTGACCGCGGGCCAGGCTCTCGTACTGCCGGGCATTGGCTGCCGCCTTTTCCAGGCCGCGTTTTTTGTCCTGAAGGCTTTTCCATCGGCCCTCCGCGGGACCCTCCAGGCGGGGACGCTCCTCTTTCTGCCGCCACGCCGTGTCCAGCTGCTCCCGGTAGCCGATATAGCTCTGATTGCTGAACTCGCGCACGTGCTTGAGCGTGCCCTGGTGCTCCAGATTGCTGAGGGAGTCGTAGCCGTGCCGCAGGGACGCGAGGTTCATGGAACGGACCTGCTCGCCGTAGCGGGCGCTGTCGGAGTGGTGGAAGGCGTAGTTCTCCAGCTGGATCACCATTTCCTGGCTGTGGAACTGGATGCGCTGCAGGGCCAGGGACGTATCCCGGTACTTGCGCCGGTTCTCTTCCTGGTAGTTGATGCCGTCAAACAGCTGGAAGGTGAGGTAGTCCTTGGCCTTGGACATGCGGATGATGCCGCTGTCGGCTACGGTAAGGCGGGTGTTTCCCTTGTTCTGGGTGTGGTCGTACACCTGGATGTTGTACATCATGCCCGTCTTCTTGTCCCGGCGCTCCACCCGGAGGATGTATCCCTCGATACCGTCGTAGAAGGTACCGGTGGGGATTTTGATCTCACTCTTGGTGCGGCCGATGTCGTCGCGCATGGTGTAGATCTGGTTGATGGAGTAGGGGACCAGCCGGTCTCCCACGTAGAATGCGCCTACGCAGATGAGGACGGCGACCACCGTCATGGGAGCCAGGATACGGGCGAGGGAGATGCCCGAGGCCTTCATGGCCGTGAGCTCGAACTTCTCGCCCATGTCTCCCAGCGTCATCATGGCACTGAGGAGGGTAGCCAGCGGGATGGCCATGGGCAGCGTCTGACAGCTGCCCCACATGAGGAACTCAAGGATTACCTTGAATTCCAGGCCTTTTCCCACCAGTTCGTCAATGTACAGCCAGAGAAACTGCATGACCAGTATGAACGTGACAATCGCGAGGATCGCGAAAAACGGACCCACAAACGATTTCAGCAGGAACTGGTCAAGCTTTTTCAAATTATGCTGTAGCGATGCTTACAAGTTTGTCAAGTGCCTCAGAGAGGCCTTCGAGGTTGCGGCCGCCGGCCGTTGCCAGTCCGGGCTGTCCGCCGCCGCCGCCCTGGATGAACTTGGCGGCCTCTCGGATGTCCTTGCCGGCGTTCTTGCCCGCTGCTACAAGGTCGTTGGAGTACAGGAGCACCAGGTTGGGCTTCCCGTCAAAGGCAAAGGCGCCGGCCAGCACAAATTTCTGGACCTTCTTCTGCAAAAGCAGGGCCACGTTGCGGACGATGGCAGGGTCCATGGAGTGGTCGAAGCGGACCACCTTGATGCCGTTGACGTCATCGGCCTGGGCCTCCAGTTTCTCGGCCAGGGCGGCAGCCTTCTCGTTGGCTACAGCCTCCAGCTGCTTGCGGGCCTCGGCGTGCTCGGCAACCAGTTTCTCGATGGCGCCGGTGAGGTCCGGGGCATTGTTGAAGATATTCTTTACGGTCTTCAGGAGGTCTTCCATGTGGTGGATGTTTTCCACGGCCTGGGCGCCCGTGACGGCCTCGATGCGGCGTACGCCGGCGGCCACGGCGCTCTCGGACACAATCTTGAACAGGCCGATGGTGCCGGTGCGGGGCGTGTGGGTGCCGCCGCAGAGCTCGACGGAGTCTCCGAAGCGAACCACGCGGACCACGTCTCCATACTTCTCGCCGAACAGGGCCATGGCGCCCATCTTGCGGGCTTCCTCCATGGTGGCGTCACGCTTCTCGACAAGCGGGAAGTCGGAGCGGATGAGCTGGTTCACGCGGATTTCCACGGTGCGGAGCTCTTCGTCGGTCATCTTCTGGAAGTGGGAGAAGTCAAAGCGGAAGTAGTCCGGTCCCACGAAGGAACCCTTCTGCTCCACGTGGGTGCCCAGCACTACTCGGAGGGCCTGGTGCAGCAGGTGGGTGCAGGAGTGGTTGTTCTGGATATGGCGGCGGCGCACATTGTCCACCACCAGGGTGAAGGCCTGTGTGCTGTGCGAAGGAAGACGCTCGGCCAGGTGGATGGTGAGGTTGTTCTCCTTCACGGTGTTGAGAATCTGGATGCGTTCTCCGTTCTCGCCCTCGATATAGCCGGTATCGCCCACCTGGCCGCCCATCTCTGCGTAGAAGGGCGTGTGGTCAAATACCAGCTGGAAGTATTCCTTGTTCTTCTGCTTTACGGTACGCTGCTTCAGGAGGCGGGCGCCTTCCACGCGGAGGGTGTCATAGCCTTCGAAGACGACATCGGCCTCCTGGAATACCATCCAGTCACCGAATTCGTTGGCGGTGGCGTTGCGGGCGCGCTCCTTCTGCTTGCCCAGCTCCACGTTGAAGCCTTTGATGTCTACGGTGTAGCCTTTCTCGGCCGCGATGAGCTCGGTAAGGTCGATGGGGAATCCGTAGGTGTCATACAGCACGAAGGCGTCGGTGCCGGAGACCACCTTGGTGGCGGCGTTCTTGGTCATGTTGTCTTCCAGCATGCGGATACCGCGCTCCAGCGTGCGCAGGAAGGCGTTTTCTTCCTCCTTGATGACGCTGGTGATGAGCTTCTGCTGTGCTTTGAGCTCCGGATAGGCTTCTCCCATATCGGCTACCAGCTGGGGGATGAGGCGGCACAGGAAGGGCTCGGTGAAGCCCAGGAAGGTGTAGCCGTAGCGCACGGCGCGGCGGAGGATGCGGCGAATCACGTAGCCGGCCTTCACGTTGGAAGGCAGCTGGCCGTCGGCGATGGAGAAGGCGATGGCGCGGATGTGGTCGGCGATCACGCGCATGGCCACCTGGACGTTGCCGCCCTCTTCGTATTTGTGGCCGCTGAAGGCTTCTACCTGGCCGATGAGGCCGGAGAAGACGTCGGTCTCGTAGTTGCTCTTCTTGTTCTGGAGGATCATGCACAGACGTTCGAAGCCCATGCCCGTGTCAATGTTCTTGGCGGGGAGGGACTCCAGGTGGCCATCGGCCTTGCGCTCGTACTGCATGAACACGAGGTTCCAGATTTCGATGACCTCGTCGTTGTCGGTGTTCACCAGCTCGCGGCCGGGAACCTTGGCGATTTCCTCGTCGCTGCGGAGGTCTATGTGGATCTCGGAGCAGGGGCCGCAGGGGCCGGTGTCTCCCATTTCCCAGAAGTTGTCGTGCTTGTTTCCGGTGAGGACGTGGTCGGCCGGCAGGTGCTTCAGCCAGGCGGCCTGTGCCTCGGTGTCCAGGGCGGTTCCGTCTTCTTCGCTGCCCTCGAATACGGTAGCGTAGAGCTTGGTCTTGTCAATCTTGTATACCTCGGTGAGGAGTTCCCAGGCCCAGTCGATGGCCTCGGCTTTGAAGTAGTCTCCGAAGCTCCAGTTGCCCAGCATCTCGAACATGGTGTGGTGACGGCCGTCGTGGCCTACGGCCTCGAGGTCGTTGTGCTTGCCGCTCACGCGAAGGCACTTCTGGCTGTCGGCGGCGCGGGGGAACTTGGGGGCGCTGTTGCCCAGGAAAATATCCTTGAACTGGTTCATGCCCGCATTGGTGAACATGAGCGTGGGGTCGTTCTTGATGACCATGGGGGCCGACGGCACTACGGTGTGGCCCTTGGAAGCGAAGAAATCCAGGTACTTCTGGCGAATCTCTTTAGATGTCATATATACAATTTAAATATAGCCTGCAAATTTAAGCATTTTTAACTGATTTTCCTTGCCGGGGGCACAGATTGTGCATGTAGACACGTGGTTCGCAAAAAATGATTACCTTTGCGAGACGTGGCTAAGAAAGAAGAACCCAAATATATCCTGGACCCGGAGACGCTCACCTATGAGCGGCAGTCCTCTCCCAAGAAAGAGTGGTGGAGCCTGCCGCTGGTAGGTTCGCTTGGCCTTGTTCTCTTTATCCTCTACATGTGGGTCAATGCGTCGGTGCTGGGATTCACCCTGCCCAAGACGGCCGTCCTGCGCTATCAGAACTCGGAGTGGAAAACCCGTATAGACCAGATGAGCCAGCTGCTGGACCAGTATGAAGACGCCATCAGCCAGCTCGAAATCCGGGACGACCGCATCTACCGCTCGGTCTACGGCATGGACGAAATTCCGCAGAACGTGCGGCAGGCCGGTTTCGGGGGAGAAAACCGCTACGAAGACCTCAAGGGAACGTCGCTCCTCGAAGTAACCCAGCGCCTGGACGTCCTTGAAAAGCGCCTTTTCATCCAGTCCAAGTCCTTTGAAGAAGTGGCGCATCTGCAGCGAAGCGCAGGTGACATGGCCGCCCACATTCCGGCCATTCCTCCTATCAACACCGATCCGTCCACGTATCGGCTCTCCAGTGGCTTCGGCTATCGCTCCGACCCTTTCACCGGCGCCAGCAAGCGGCACACCGGCATGGACTTCGCCTGCAAACCCGGCAATCCCATCTATGCTACCGGTGACGGCGTGGTGGTCAAGGTGGCCACCGACCGCAAGAAGGGCTATGGCTTCCATGTGGAGATAGACCATGGATTCGGCTACAGGACGCGCTATGCCCACATGTCGCGCATCGACGTTTCCGTGGGGCAGCAGCTGCGGCGCGGAGACTGCATCGGCACAACCGGCAACACCGGCCGCTCGTCGGGCCCGCACCTTCACTATGAGGTTATGTACCGTAAGGATTATCAGAATCCTGCGCTGTATCTGGATATGGACATCTCTCCCCAGGACTATTTCAACATGGTCCGTAAACCCGAACAGTAATGTCAGAGAGTAAGCGTAAACCGTCTAAGTTCCGTACCATCCTGGGTATCGTTTTCCGTCACCTGGTGGCGACGGTGAGCTTTGCCATTGCCCTGTATGCGCTGTTTGCCCTGTTTTTCTCCACCGACGAGGAACGGCAGCTGCAGCGGGAAAACCGCCTGTACCGGCAGCGCTACGACAAGATGGTCCAGAAGGAAAGATTGATTGCCGATGTCCTCGAGGGCTTATCTGTGAGGGATAACGATATCTATGAGGGGCTGTTCAAGACTTCGGTACCATCGGCCGACCCTGTTTCGCCGGCCGGCATGGTGGCTATTGCGGATTCCCTGACGGAGTCTTATTACCTGAGCACGGCGGCCTCTACGTCAGGCACCCTGATGCTTATGGCCGGAAGTGTGGATGCCAATTTCGAGGAAGTCTTCCGCATCCTCCGGGAAGAGAGGGACAGCGTTCCGCCGCTGTCGCTGCCGCTGCATGGCATGTCCTATGTGCAGACGGGTGCTTCCATCGGCATGAAGTACAATCCCGTGTACAAGCTGCAGGTGCAGCATGACGGCCTGGACCTGGTGGCTCCGCAGGGCGCTCCGGTTTATGCCGTGGCCGACGGCGTGGTCTCGCAGGTGGTCCGCTCCCGCAAGGGCCTTGGAAACATCGTGGAGATTGATCATGGAAACGGCTATGTGTCAAGGTATTGCCTTATGGGTGAAATGACGGTGGTGAAAGGACGCCGTGTAAAACGGGATCAGCAAATCGGCACGGTGGGCATCTCTCCCACGCTTCCCGCCCCGCACCTTCACTTCGAAATCCGTCGCCGCGGCCGCGTCTGTGACCCCGTCAACTTCTTCTTCGCCTCCCTTTCCCCCGAAGAGTATTCCCGCATGATTTACCTGTCCGTGATTACGGAGCAGAGTATGGACTAAAAGGTGGACCAGGTCCAGGCTTGCCCCCACCCTATAACGCACTTTTGGCCCTTTTTCGCGTTATTGCCCACCTTTGACGGGGACGTATAACGCGAAAAACCGGGAAAAACGCGTTATTGCTCCGGAAAAGGTCAGGGCCGTACCCAGTGAATGCGCACGCCGTCGCGCTCCATACCCCGGAACCAGGTCATCTGGCGCTTGGCAAACTGGTGGATGGCGTTCCCGAGGGCGACTACCATATCTTCATAGCTGAGCTGGCCCAGTACGTACTGCGTCACAAACTTATACTCAAGGCCGTAGTAGATAAGGTCATCGGCCGGTATGCCGGAGGCGAGGAGCGATTGAATCTCTTCCACCAGCCCCTCCTTGAGGCGCTCTTCCAGCCGGCGGTCGATGCGTGCCACGCGTTCTTCCCGGCTCACCAGCGTACCTATATAATATACACTCTGCGGGAGGCGGCTCACCGGAACGCCGTTGTCCTTCTCGAATTTGTAGGCGCGGGTGGCCGATTCAATGTAGAGCCCCGAGCCCCCGCACAGGATGGGGATGGCACCGCGGCGGCGAACATCGGCCCAGGCATCGGCAAAGGCCGATTGATACTGGTAGATATTGAACTTCATGCCTGCCGGGACGATGTCGATGAGGTGATACGGCACGTCTCCGTACTCTCCAAGGTCTTTTCCCGTGCCAATATCCATGCCCGTGTACACCTGGCGGCTGTCGGCGGAGAGGATCTCGGCCTTTCCGAGAGCCCTGGCCAGTTCCACCGCATACCGCGTCTTGCCCGAAGCCGTGGGGCCCAGGACACAGATGAGGTCAATTTCACCGGACTCATAGGCTCGGAGAAGTTCTCCCGGATCCACGGTCTCGGGGTCCGGAAGCTTGGCCATGGGCGGAATGCCCGGGCGGTCGGGGAGAAGTTGTGTCTTGTTCATAGAGGGCGAAATTACGAAAAAAGTGCTACCTTTGCAATCCTATGCCAAAAGCCAAGAGCTCCATACAGATCAAAAACCGCCGGGCCTCGTTCGATTACGAGTTCCTGGAAACCTATACCGCCGGCATCCAGCTGGTGGGTACGGAGATCAAAAGCATCCGTGCCGGGAAGTGCTCCCTGCAGGATGCCTACTGCTTCTTTGTAGGAAACGAGCTCTTCGTGCGCGGCATGAACATCGCCACCTACCACTGGGGCAGCTGGGGCCAGCACGAACCCGTCCGGGACCGTCGGCTTCTTCTGAACCGGAAAGAACTGCGCCATCTGCAGCAGGCCGATAAACAGAAGGGCCTCACCATCGCGGCCGTCAAGCTCTTTATCGCCGACAACGGCTTTGCCAAGCTGGTCATTGCCCTGGCAAAGGGTAAGAAGGAGTACGACAAGCGCCAGTCCATCAAGGAGAAGGACGTTCGCCGGGAGATGGAGAGGGGGGACTACTGATTAGTTCAAAAAAAATTTGGTGGATTAAAAAAAATGTTCTACCTTTGCAGCCCCAAAAAATATGTGGATAGATTTGGCTGCTTGCAACCACGTTAAAAAATGCTAAAATTACATTCATATCAGTGTTTTGTGTTTTTTAGCCTCCGCATATACGCACGGGGCTAATTTTTTATATTATGGCTAAGAATTACTTATTTACCAGCGAATCGGTGAGCGAAGGCCATCCGGATAAAGTGGCCGACCAAATCAGTGATGCCATCCTGGACGAGTTCCTCAAGCAGGACCCGGAGGCCAAGGTGGCCTGCGAGAGCTTCTGCTCCACCGGCATGGTGGTGGTGATGGGCGAGGTGAAGGCCGAGGCCTATGTAGATATCCAGACTACCGTTCGTAATACCATCCGCAAAATCGGTTACACCAAGGCCGAGTATATGTTCGACGCCAACGGCTGCGGCGTGCTCAGTGCCATCCACGAGCAGAGCGCCGACATCAACCGCGGCGTAGAGCGTGCCTCCGAGGAGGAGCAGGGCGCCGGAGACCAGGGCATGATGTTTGGCTATGCCTGCCGCGACACGGAGGACTACATGCCCCTGCCGCTGTACCTGAGCCACAAGATTCTCCTCATCCTCTCCGATATCCGTCACAACGAGATTGCCCTCATGCCTTACCTGCGTCCCGACGCCAAGAGTCAGTTCACCATCGAATATGACGGGGAGACGCATGAGCCCGTGAAGGTGGACACCATCGTCCTGAGCACTCAGCACGACGAATTTGTGCCGGCATCCCTCGGAAAGATGAGCTACGCGGAAGCCGTTGCCCAGTTTGGCCAGGCCGCCGTGGATGCCGCCATGCAGGCTCAGATCAAGGCCGATGTGGAAAACATCCTCATCCCTCGCCTCAAGGCAGAGCTGCCGGCCGAGACCGCAGCCCTCATCCACGACTATACCCTCCACGTGAACCCCACCGGCAAGTTTGTCATCGGCGGACCTCACGGAGATACCGGCCTTACCGGCCGCAAGATCATTGTGGATACCTACGGCGGACGCGGAGCCCACGGTGGTGGCGCCTTCAGCGGAAAAGACCCGTCCAAGGTGGACCGTAGCGCCGCCTATGCCGCTCGTTACATTGCCAAAAACCTGGTGGCTGCTGGTGTGGCCAGCCAGTGCCTGGTGCAGCTGGCCTATGCCATTGGCGTAGCACAGCCCGTGAGCGTGTTCGTGGATACATACGGTACTGCTGCCAACGGCCTTTCCGACGGTGAGATTGCCGCAAAGGTTGCAGAAATCTTTGATTTAAGACCCGCCGCCATCATCAAGAAATTTGGACTTAAGAATCCCATTTATTCCCCTACGGCCGCCTACGGGCACATGGGCCGGAAGCCGTATACGAAGACGGTCAAGGTGCAGGGCGTTGAGAAGATTGTCCAGTTTTTCGGATGGGAATTACTCGACAGTGTAGACGTGATTAAGAAGGCATTCCAATTATAAAGGAGTGCCTTTCTTTTTTTTATCCTTAAAAAGTATTATCTTTGCGGCCGTTTTAGTGGAGAATACGTTAGTATCAATATTTATTCTACCTATTATTATTTATGAAGAATCTCTTCAAAACTCTTCTGCTTGCAGTCACTACGCTGATTGCGAGCGGCGTCGCCTTTGCTCAGGTGACCACGTCCTCCCTCGGTGGTAAGATTACCGACGAAAAGGGAGAAACTGTGATCGGTGCTGCAGTTATTGCAACGCACACTCCTTCCGGTACCACCTACGGTGCCGTGACCAACTTCGATGGCCGTTACTACATTACCGGTATGCGCGCCGGTGGCCCTTACACCATCGAGATCTCCAACCTGGGTTACCAGACCGTCATCTTTAACGATGTCACCATGCAGCTGGGTGAGCAGACCACCCTCGATGCTTGGATGGCCGAAGCTTCCGAGCAGCTCGCCGAGGCTGTGGTCGTGGCCGATGAGTCCCGTTTCCGCCGCGAGCGCAACGGTGCTGCCACCAGCATCTCCTCCCGTCAGATCCAGAGCATCCCGACGGTCTCCCGCAGCATGAACGACATCATGGCCCTCACTCCCCAGGCCTCTTCCTCCACCAGCGGTTTCGCAGTGGGCGGCGGTAACTACCGCGGTTCCTCCGTCACCGTTGACGGTGCTGCTTTCAACAACGCCTTCGGTATCGGCCAGAACCTCCCTGCCGGCGGTTCTCCTATCTCCCTGGACGCCCTGGAGCAGATTAACGTGAACGTCACTCCTTTCGATGTCCGCCAGAGCGGCTTCACCGGCGGTTCCATCAACGCTGTTACCAAGTCCGGTACCAACGAGTGGCACGCTTCCGTGTACGACTACTATACCTCCGACGCTTTCAACGGTTACAAGGTTGCCGGTAAGGATGTTGAGCGCAGCAAGTCCCTGAACCACACCATCGGTGCTTCCGTCGGCGGTCCCATCATCAAGAACAAGCTGTTCTTCTTCGTGAACGGTGAGTACACCTTCGATACCGCTGCCGGTTCTACCCGCGTAGCCCGTGCAAGCGCTTCCGATCCGTTCGGTGCCGATATCTCTGCCAACCGTCCTACCGTTGAGCAGATGGACGCCATGTCCGCTTATGTTCAGGAGAAATTCGGTTACAACCCCGGACGTTACCAGGGTTACGACCTCAAGACTCCGGACTGGAAGGTAATGGCCCGTCTGGACTGGAACATCAACGACGCCAACCGTCTCAATGTCCGCTTCAGCCACACCAAGAACTTCTACTCCTCCATGCCTTCTACTTCCATGAGCCCCGTGGGCGGTAACGATTCCTCCTTCGTCGGCCCTAACGGCGAGGACGTTTCCTTCAACCGCAAAAGCGCCGGTCGCCAGAGCGTTTACGCTCTCTTCTATGAGGCCGCCCGCTACTATCAGGAACAGAACTTCACCTCCATCGCCGCCGAGCTCAACTCCCGTCTGGGCAAGGGCAACAACATGCTGCGTGTGGCTTACTCCCACCAGTTCGAGCCCCGTTCCTACGAGGGCAGCACCTTCCCTACGGTAGACATCATGTCCAACGCAGAAATGCCCACTGGCAGCAGTGACAAGTATGGTGTCCTTACCACCATCGGTATCGATCCCTTCACCTACGGTAACCTCCGTGACGTGAACACCGTCACCGCTACCGACGAGTACAGCTTCAACGCTGGCATCAACAACATCATCGTAGGTGCCCAGTTCGAGTGGAACCGCGCCAAGAACGGCTTCATGCAGGGCGGCGCCGGCTGGTATGTGTATGACAGCTGGGAGTCCTTCAAGACCGACGTGGAGAGCAATGGTACCAAGCCCATGGCTTCTGCCTTCATGATTACCCACGCAAACCTGGACGATCCTACTTCCCAGACCTATCCTACCTTCGACTACTCCCAGGCTTCCCTGTACGCTCAGGACGAGATTACCTTCTCTCCTTACTTCAAGCTTACCGCTGGCCTGCGTCTCGAAATGCCCATCGTTAAGAACCCCAACAACAACCTCAACGAGGACTTCGCCAAGGTTGCTGAGAATAACCCTAACAGCTCCTTCGCCGGCCTTTCCACCGCCGACCTCCCCAAGACCACCATTAGCGTGTCTCCCCGTATCGGCTTCAACTGGGATGTTCTGAAGGACCGTTCCCTGGTTGTCCGCGGCGGTACCGGTGTCTTCACCGGCCGTATCCCCAACGTGTGGCTGGTTTCTGCCATGGGTAACTCCAACGTGCTGCAGTATCAGTACATTGCCAAGAAGAACGCCGACGTTCCTGCTTTCTACGCCGACCGTTCCGAGATCATCAACAACCTTTGGAACAGCAAGGGTGGCTGGGAGAAGAAGGCCCTGACCGCTCCTACCAGCACCACCATCATCGCCAAAGACCTCAAAATGCCTGCTTCCTGGAAGACTTCCCTGGGTGTTGACGTGAACCTGCCCTGGGGTATCAAGGGTACCGTGGAAGGTGTATTCAGCTACAACTTCAATGAGGTTTACGCTACTTCCCTCGGTTACAAGCAGGAGGGTACCGTCCAGCTTCCCGGCGAGCCTGAGGCCCGCAACAAGTGGGTGGCCGAAGGCGTAAAGAACAGCGATGGCAAGACCATGAACGGCTACTATGTGCACAATGTGAACAACGCCGGTCACGGTATCTACTACTCCGTTACCGCTCAGCTGAGCAAGTCCTTCCCCTTCGGTCTCGACCTCTCCGCCGCCTACACCCGCAGCGGTTCCAAGACCCTCTCCGACGGTGCCGGTGACCAGATCTCCGAGTTCGGTAACATCCAGACCATCAACGGCGTCAACGAGCCCATGCTGGGCTACGCCTACTATGTGTCCCCCAACCGTGTGATCGCCAACGCTTCCTACACCATTAACGAAGGCCGTCACACCGCTACCAAGCTGAGCGCTTTCTATGAGGGCTACAACATTGCCTACATGGGTAACTTCAGCTACAGCCGCTTCAGCTACCTCATGAACAACGTGAGCGGTGCCGGTAAGGCTTCCCAGCTCATCTACATCCCTACTGCCGAGCAGCTGGAAGGCATGCCTTTCGCCGACGAAGCCAACAAGCTTGCCTACGAAGAGTTCATCGCTTCCGACAAGTATCTGAGCAAGCACCGCGGCCAGTACAGCGAGCGTAACGGCATGGTGGCTCCTTTCCTGAACCGCATCAACGTCCGCGTTGCCCAGGAGGTGTACTTCAACATCGCCGGCAAGAAGCAGACCATCGAGGTGGGCCTGGATATCAAGAACCTCGGTAACATGCTCAACAGCAACTGGGGTGTTTACCAGACGCTGAGCTCCAACGCTATCCTCAAATATGAGGGCGGTAAATACACGTTCACTGCTCCTACCTGGAAGCCCACGAACGGCCTTGCTTCCACCTGGCAGATGCTCCTGAACGTCCGCTACTCCTTCTAAGTCTCTTAGAAAACTGCTATAATAATCCCCGCTTCCAGAGATGGAGGCGGGGATTTTTTTAGATATGTACTGCGCTTTTTCTTGCCGTGAGATAAATGGTTCGCACCGCAAGGTGCGTAAAGTATGCGGCCATGAGAATGTGGATGGCGGTTTCGGGTGCCACCGAGCGGCCGCCAAAAAGCGCCAGGCCGCATAGCCATACGGCAAAAAAGCCCGCAGCGCAAAGAAGCGTACTGTTTCTGAGCTCTTTTGATGCGGTGGCGCCGATATAGATTCCGTCCCACATGAAGGCTGCGCAGCCGATGGGCGGCATCAGGAGCAGCCACGGCAGAAACTGCCGCCCTGCTTCCACCACCATGGCGTCGGAGGTCATGAGGCGGAAGAGCGGCACGCCGCACACGCCGTAGAGCAGCATGAACAGCGCTGCCACGCCGCCGCTCCACGCGAACGTCTGGCGGATGGTGGCGCGAAGGCCATCGGCCCGCCCCTCCCCGATGAACTTGCCCGCAAGGGCCTCGCCGGCATAGGCAAACCCGTCGGTGAAATAGCTGAAGATCATGAGCAGCTTCATCAGGATGGCGCTGACGGCCAGCATGAGGTCCCCGTACCGCGCACTGAGCACCGTAAATCCAATGTACACGGCAATGAGTCCGATGGACCGTAAGAACAAATCCCGGTTTAGCGTGAAATAGTCGCTCGTGCTGTAATTCGCTGTGCTGCCGTCACTTAGCTTTTTCTCTTTAGGCTGATTGGGCGAAAGAGAAAAACCTAAACTACTGAGGATGAGGGATTTATGGCCGATTCGCAGACGGCGACGGGCAGCGAGGGTGCAATAGAGGAAGCCGCACCACTGGGCGGCGGCTGTGCCGATGGCCACCCCCGCGAAGCCCATCCGCATGCCCAGGACGATGGACAGGAGGATGTTGACGCCGTTCACGAGGAGGTCGGCCGCCATGGGACGGACAGAATCCTGCAGGCCGATGAACCAGCCTTTGTAGGCAAAGAGGGATAGTGTTGCCGGAGCCGCCCAGATACGGATGTAGAAGTACTGTGAGGCCAGGGCGCGGACCTCGGGGGTGCAGTCTACTATGAGGAACGCGAGCCACACCACGGCCCACTGGAGGGCAATCAGGACCAGTCCCGAAAGAAGTGCCAGCCGGAGCGCCCTTTCCAGGATGCCGCCGGTGTCCTCTCCCCGCCCAAAGGCCTGCGCCGTGAGCCCGCCTGTCCCGGCCCGGAGGAATCCGAAGTTCCAGTACAGCAGGTCAAAGAGCATGGCGCCGATGGAGATACCGCCGATGAGGGTGGCCGATGAACTGGCGGGCAGATGCCCCACCACGGCAATGTCCACCATGCCCACCAGGGGAACAGTGATATTGGCCAGGATGCTGGGAACAGCCAGGCGAAGGATTTCGCGGCTGAGTTTCATCGGAATTTCTTGTCTTCCTCCAGCATGCCCAGGTAGGAGTTGTAGCGTTCCGGAGGAATGAGGCCGGCGTCTACGGCCGCCTTGACGGCGCAGCCGGGCTCGTGGGTATGGGTGCAGGGTGTGAACCGGCAGCCTTCGGAGGCCCGCAGCATTTCCGGAAAATAGCGGGCGATTTCCTCTTTCTCCACGTCGACCAGGCCGAAGCCGCGGATGCCGGGGGAGTCAATGACGTAGCCGCCCGAAGAAAGCGGATACATCTCATAGAGGGAGGTGGTATGCTTACCCTGCAGGTGGGCGGCCGATATGGCGCCAACCTTGGGATCCAGTGAAGGGTCCAGGGCCTTGATAAGGGACGATTTTCCTACGCCGGACTCTCCGGAAAACAGGTTGACGTGCCCCTTGCATGCTTCCCGGAGCGCTTCGATGCCTTCTCCGGTGCGCACGGACGTTTCCAGGACCGGATATCCCGCGCACTCGTAGATGCTCCGGAAATGCGTGAGCTCATCGGCCGCCATCTCCCGGTACATGTCGGTCTTGGAAAGGACGATGGTGGCCGGGATGCCATAGAGCTCGCAGGTGACGAGGATGCGGTCCAGGAAGGGGAGTTTTACCTCCGGAAAATACAGCGATACCACCACATAGGCGCGGTCCAGGTTGGCGGCGATGATGTGTGCCTGCCGGGACAGGTTGGTAGAGCGCCGGATGAGGTAGTTGCGGCGCGGAAGAACTTCCGTGATGACGGCGGTATCCCCGTCCGGGATATATTCCACGCGGTCTCCCACGGCGATGGGGTTAGTGATGGAACTGCCCTTGAGGCGGATTTTACCGCGCAGCACGGCCGGAAACAGTTTCCATTCCGGCAGGGGAGACAGCAGGTAATGGCTGCCCGCGTTCTTGACGACCGTGGCTTTCATTACAGCACGCTCTCCAGAAGGGGCAGGAGGTGTTCCACGTAATGGACCATGCCCTGGTCGGTGAAGTGGACGCCGTCCACAAAATCCTCGGGAAGGGTCATGCCTTCCGCCCCAAGGTAGTAGATGTTTTTCTCCCCGGCCGCCTGGAGGCGCTCAAACAGGGCCTTTTGGGCTTCGTTCTTTCCACGAACTTCCTCGGCGATGGCCTTGTCCACGATACCATGGGGGAAGAGGGGATCTTCCACGAAAATTACGGGCGTGGAGGGGTGGCGCTCCCGGAGGATGCGGTAAAACTTCTCTCCGTTTTCCCGGATGCGTTCCGGCTTGGCATTGGGAACGTAGTCCAGCACAAAGGCGGCGGGCTGCTCCACGGATGCCATGAGCCCGGCAATCTCCAGGTCCAGGAAGGCGTTTCCGCTGAATCCGAGGTTAATGACGGTGCGGTCTATGCGGCGGGAGAGGATATTGGTATGGGCCATGCCGGGACGCGAGGCGCAGCCGCCCTGCAGGATAGAGGTGCCGTACATCACGACGGGGCGGTCGGAGACCGGGCTCTCAACTGCGGGCTGCTCCAGCGTGTATCCTTCCGGAACACCCAGCTCCAGGGATTTCACTTCGTCGTAAAGGGCCAGGTACAGCATGTATTCACGCGCTGCGGGCTCCATGTTTCCTACCAGTTTTTTCTGGTGGTCTGCCTTGATGGCGCCCCATTCGAAGCCCGAGCCCACGAACCGCCACTGCCCGTCTATCCGGGCATAGAGGTCCAGGCCGCCCACGGCGCAGTCGGTCATGTGCGGCATGTGGTAACCCGTATTGGTCCAGCGGGCATAGATGGAGGGCGCGCTGGTGCGGAAGCGGATATAGAGGCCGGCCGAGTTGGTGCCCAGGTTCCACAGACGGTCCCGGACAACGCCGTTCAGGCTTTCCGGCAGGCGGCGGTAGCGGGGGCCTTCTTCGCTGTGCGCTTTGCCATAAACAGGGAAAGCGGCAGCGTCTGTATACACATATCCTTCCTGTGCCAGGGCTGTAAGACCGCACAGGAGGAGGGTGGTAACACTCAGCAGCAGTTTTTTCATCTTCGTCAGTTTATCTGGTACAAAAATACGAATTTTTGATACATTCGTCGCAATTAATGAACGATTCGGAGGAAAAGTGGCCGGAAGTCGTTGGTAAATCGTCACTTTGTATGTAAATTTGTAAAGCAACACATGACTATGACCACAAACATCCAACTCCAGTATCATACACAGTGGGGCGAAAACATCCAGCTCCGCATCGGCAAACGCCGTATTCCCATGGAATACTCCTTCGGAGGCCTCTGGCAGATCATGCTGAATGGCCGCGACATCCACGACGGTGATTATTTCACCTTCGAGGTTGTCCGTGAGGGAAAGGTGGTGGAGCGCGAATGGCGTGTCCATCGTTTCAATTCACCATCGGCCCAGAAGAATATCATCGTGCGCTCGCGGTGGAAGGGACGTCCCGCCAATTCCGCCTTCTACGCATCGGCCTTCAGCGATGTCATCTTCCGCCGCCCGGACGGCGCGTCCTTCCGCCATCCACGGGGGGAGGCTCCTGGCCTTGGCAACGTGTGTATCCGCATCCCTGCCCCCGAGGTCCGCAGCGGCGAGTCCGTTGGTCTCGTGGGATCGGGGCGCGAACTGGGAGACTGGAAGAAGGTCCATCTGCTCTCCGACGCAACCTTCCCCTGGTGGGTGATCTCCCTGGATATCACCGAGCCCATGGAGTACAAGTTTGTCATCGTGGACAGCAAAACCCTGGAAATCAAACTGTGGGAGGAAGGCCCCAACCATTTCTTCGGGGAGGTGCCCCCGCAGGATACGCAGCTGGTCATAGCCGATATCCAGCCCACGTTCCCCACCCGCCCGTGGAGAGGCACCGGCATCGCCGTCCCCGTCTTCTCCCTCCGCTCGGAGGAAAGCTTCGGCGTGGGCGAATTCAATGACATCAAACATTTGGTGGACTGGGCGGTGAAAACCGGCCAGAGCGTCGTGCAGCTTCTGCCTATCAACGACACCACCATGACCCATACCTGGCAGGACTCCTATCCGTACAATGCGGTGAGCTCCTTCGCCCTGCATCCGCAGTTTATCCACCTGCCCGCCGCCGGCGTGAAGGAAGATGCTGCCTACAAGGCCAGAAAGGAGGAACTGGAAGCCCTTCCGGCTATCGATTACGAAGCGGTGAATGCCGCTAAACTTGAACTCATGAAAAGCCTTTACAAGGGTGCGAAGGGGAAAAAGGCCCTGGAGTCGCCGGAGTACAGGGCCTTTGTAAAGTCCAACGAGGACTGGCTGCTTCCGTATGCCGTATTCAGCGTGCTCCGGGACCAGCACGGCAGTCCGGACTTTGAGAAATGGGGCAAAATGGCCGTATACAGCGCCCGCAAGGTGGCGGCTTTCGCCCAGGAGAATGCGGCCGAGGTTGGCTTCTACTGCTATCTGCAGTTTGTCCTGGACGCCCAGCTCAGAGAAGCCGTCCAGTATGCGCACCTTCATGGTGTCGCCCTCAAGGGAGACCTTCCCATCGGCGTATCCCGCGTGAGCGTGGATGCCTGGCAGCACCCGGAACTGTTCCACCTGGACAGCCAGGCCGGCGCCCCGCCGGACGCTTTTGCCGAGGACGGCCAGAACTGGGGATTTCCCACCTACAACTGGGAGAAAATGGCCCAGGACAATTATGCCTGGTGGCGTGCCCGCATGAGCAAGATGTCCCAGTATTTCGATGCGTTTCGCATTGACCACATCCTCGGGTTCTTCCGCATCTGGGAAATTCCGTCCCAGTATAAGAGCGGGCTCATGGGCCATTTCAATCCGGCGCTTCCTTACTCCGGAGATGAGCTCCGTGCGCAGGGATTCCGTCCCGGAGAAGGGGAGGGGACCGATGTCCTGTTTGTGGAAGATCCCCGCGAGAAGGACCACTGGCATCCGCGCATTTCCGGCAACAAGACCCAGCAGTATGCCTGGCTTTCCCCCGAGATGAAGTATCGGTATGACAAGCTCTCGGAAGATTTCTTCTGGCATCGTCACAACGACTTCTGGCGGGAGAGCGCGCTTCGCAAGCTTCCGGCCCTCCTGCGCTCCACCGGCATGCTGGCCTGCGGCGAAGACCTGGGCATGATTCCCGCCTGCGTGCCTTCCGTGATGGAACAGCTGAACATCCTGAGCCTGGAAATCCAGCGTATGCCCAAGGATCCGCGCGATGCCTTCGGCCATCCCGGCAGCTATCCTTACTGGTGCGTCTGCGCTACGGGAACGCACGACACCTCGCCCCTCCGTGCATGGTGGGAAGAGGACCGTGCCCTCACCCAGCGCTACTATAACGAGGTGCTGGGCTGCGAGGGAGACGCCCCCTATTTCTGCGAGCCCTGGGTGGCAGACCTTATCATCGGCCAGCATATGCATTCGCCCGCCATGCTCGCCATCCTGCCCCTGCAGGACTGGCTGGCCACAGACGGAGAGGTCCGGTATCAGGGAAATCCGGCCGATGAACGCATCAACATTCCGGCCATTCCCCGTCACTACTGGCGCTACCGCATGCACTGCACGCTGGAGAGCCTTTCGGCGAATGATAAACTGAATGCCCACCTGCGCGCCCTGGCCCAGTCGGCCGACAGAAACCGTTAAGTATGGGAACCGACTGGAAGGACAGGCTGGGCGTGGTATTCTCCACTAACCCGGATTTCAAGTACACGACCGCGGAGACGGAGGAGGCCGATACGCTTCCGCCGTCCCGCCAGCGTCTTATTGTGGGAATCGACCGCCGCAACCGCGGAGGCAAGCAGGTGACGCTCATCAGCGGTTTCGTGGGAAAGGCCGATGACCTCAGGGAACTGGGACGCACGCTCAAGACCCGGCTCGGGGTGGGCGGCAGTGCAAAAGACGGAGAAATTACCATTCAGGGAGATTTCCGTGATAAAGTGGTATCTATTTTGCAGGGCTTGGGCTACAACGCCAAAAGAGGAAATTGATGTTGCTCCAAGAGCCTTTTACCAGCGGCCGGTTGCTGCTTGACCATATTCCCTCCGATGCCGTCGCGGGCACGTCGGAGGGTTTTTCTGTGCTTTTTATTGTCCTGGCGGTTGCTTTTATCCTGGCTGCCATTGCCTTCCTTCCCCGTTTCCAGAGCCTGGCTCCGCTGCTGTTTGACAGTCTGTTCAGGGCCCGCGGCAGCGTTTCGCTGGAGAACAGCGTCCGCGCCAGCAACGACCGCCGCCTGGTGGCCATCGTCCTGCTGCTCCCAGCATCCCTGCTCACGTACTACTACAAGGTGTACGATGCCGCCTTCCTGTATACCTGGGGAGAGGAGTGGCGCCTCCTGGTGCTCATCGGCGTGTTTGCTGTGTTCGCCCTTCTGCGCCTTGCCATGTATGCACTCCTCAAACCCCGGCGGGGCAACGACTTTTACTGCCTGTCGCGGCGCACAGCCTATACGTATTTTATCCTGCTGGTGGTATTCGCACTGCTGACAACGGGCATATTAGCACTTTTTGGATGCGAAAACACTGTTATCCAGAGAGTTCTTCAAGTGGAAATCTTTACCTTATATTTTGCTTTTCTCGTTCGTCGTGCGCAAATTTTAGCATTATCTTGCAATCCTTTGCGAACTTTTTTGTACCTTTGCGCGCTCGAAATTTTGCCCAGTTCGGCACTAATCGTTTCGGCAATCGTACTGTAGAGAGAAGTAGAAAGAAAATGAGCATCCAGAAGATTTTGGTATCCCAGAACGCTCCGCGCGTTCTCACACAATATCAGGCCGTTACAGAGAAGTTTGGCGCCCAGTTCCAATTTACTCCCTTTTTCAGGATCGAGCCCCTTACTTCCCGGGAGTTCCGTGCCCAGCGCATCAACTTCCTGGAGTATTCGGCCATCGTGTTTTCTTCCCGTCACGTCATTGACGCCTTTTTCTCCCTGGCGGAGGAACTGCGGGTGAAGATTCCCGAGACCATGAAGTACTTCTGCACCACGGAGGCTGTGGCCATGTACCTGCAGAAGCACATCGTATATCGTAAGCGCAAGATTTTCTTCGGAGACGGAACCCCGGAGAGCGTGGTTGCGCTCATCGGCCCCAAGCACAAGGGGGAGAAGTTCCTCATCACCATGACCGAAGGCTCTTCCGTAGATGCCCTGGCCGGTCTTTTCCAGGAGCGTGAACTGGAGTATTCCACCGGCGTGTTCGTGAAGCCCGTGAGCAATGACCTCAAGGATATCAAGCCGGAAGACTTTGACATGATTGTCTTCTACAACCCGGCCGATGTCAAGTCGCTTCAGGAGAATTTCCCGGATTTCAAGCAGGGAGACATCAAGATGGTATCCTATGGCCGTTCCATCGTGAAGGCCATGGAAGAGGCGGGTCTCCGCATCGACGTAAAGGCTCCCTCTCCGGAAGCCCCTTCGGTGGCCCGTGCCATCGAACTCTACCTGGAAAGCCTTTAATGCATGATGGCCGATGAAACCCTTACTAAAAGCGAACGTCTCTGCGGTGCTGTAACCGTCGCAGAACTGTTCGAGCATGGCAAGGGTGTAACGGCCGGGTGCCTCCGGTGCAAGTATCTCGTTCGTGAAGGGTCGGAAGACCTTTCACGCATTGTGGTATCGGTCCCCAAGCGAAACTTCAAACGCGCCGTTAAGCGCAATCTTCTCAAACGCCGCATCCGCGAGAGTTACCGCAGGCAGAAAGCGCTGCTGGGCTCCGGTGTGGACGTCCTGTTTGTGTATACATCCCGGGAAGTCCTTCCCTACGAGGCTGTCTATGCCGACATGACTGCCGCCCTTACCGCCATCGCCCATGCATCCAACGCTTAAGAATATCCTTATTTTCCCGGCGGTGGTGCTCATCAAGTTCTATCAGGTGTGCATCAGTCCCTTTACGCCACCGTCGTGCCGCTTTACTCCCACGTGCTCCCAGTATGCCCTGGAAGCGTTTCGCAAGCATGGCCCCTTCAAGGGGCTGTATCTTTCCGTGAGACGAATTCTCCGCTGCCACCCCTGGGGCGGGAGCGGTTATGATCCTGTACCGTAATGCCCAAGAAAGAGAAAATCCAGGAAATGTTTGACGGAATTGCTCCGTCTTACGATAAGTTGAACCATGTCATGTCCCTGAATGTAGACAAGCTCTGGCGGAGGCACGCGCTCAAGGAGATTGTGGACGGCTCGCCGCAGCAGATCCTGGACGTAGCGTGCGGCACCGGGGACAGCACCATTGCCATTGCCGCCGCTGCGGGTTCCGGCTCGCGGGTAATCGGGGCCGACATCTCCGAGGGCATGATGGCCCTTGTCATGGAAAAGGCTGCGCACGAGGGCGTGCACGACCGTATCCGTCTGCAGGTAGCCGATGGCGAAAACCTGCCCTATGAAGAGGGTACTTTCCACCGCGTTACCTGCGCTTTCGGCATCCGGAACTTCGAACACAAGGAAAAAGGCCTTCAGGAGTTCTACAGGGTGCTGAAACCCGGCGGCAAGGCGGTCATCCTGGAACTGTCCGTTCCCCGGAACAAGACCGTGCGCTGGCTGTATGACCTTTACTTCATGCACATCCTGCCCTGGATTGGCGGGCTCATCTCCGGCAACAGGGCTGCCTATCAGTATCTCCCCGCCTCCGTGCACGCATTCCCTTCCCCGCAGGCCTTCTGCGCCATGATGGCCGATGCCGGCTTCTCCCGCGTCCGCCACAAGGCCTTCACCTTCGGCCTTTGCCGGATGTTCATCGGCGAGAAATAATGCGCGCCCCGGCTAAACTGCTTATTAGCAGCGTATTAGCTTTTTCTCTTTAGGCTGCTCGGCCTAAAGAGATTTTGTTAGAGTGCTAATAATCAGGCGTTTACAGGGTAATCGCTTTTACGTATGAGCGGCGGCGCTGGTAGGGTTTGGGATCATAGTCGCCGAACAAGGTTTGCACCTTGTGATTCTCTTCGAGCTGGGGGTTAAGCAGCATGCGCTTGATTCCCAGTTTGATAGAGTTCTCGTGCAGGTACTTGAACATGAGAAGGGCTGCCCCCTTGGTCTGATATTCAGGGAGTACGCCGATGAGGAGGCCTTCGACCATGTGGTTTTTCCGGGGATTGAGCTCGGGCAGGATGTGCATCCAGCCAAAGGGGAAGATACGGCCTTTGGCCTTGCGGACGCCAGCGCTGATGTGCGGCATGGTTACCGTGAAGGCGACGAGTTCGTCCTTGTCATTGACCACGAAAGCCACCATGTCCTTGTTGAGAACGGGGACATACTGCTTGACATAGCCGTCTATCTGCTCCTTGGAGAGCTGGCTGTACTCGTACAGGCCGGCGAAGGCACTGTTGAGCACGTGGAACATCTCACGGCCGCGGCGGGCCATCTTGCGCAGCGTGGAGGCGCGGTAGATGTGTACTCCGTAGCGCTTCTCAACAAGGTCTGCATATTGGAACATGGCCGGCAGTTTGTCGGAAAACTCGATAAACCGCTGCGTCCAGTCGGCGTCCTTGGTGAAGCCCATACGCTCCAGATATTCCCCGTAATAGGGGTAGTTATAGATAACGGTGAAAGGACTCTCGTTCTCAAAACCTTCTACCAGAAGGCCTTCGCGGTCCATATCGGTGAAGCCCAGGGGACCCTTGATCTTGGTGGCGCCGCGGGCTTTGCCCCAATCGGCCACGGTATCCACGAGGGCTTTGGCCACCTCGAAGTCTTCCACGAAGTCTATCCAGCCAAAGCGCACCACTTCCTCTCCCCACTTCTTGTTGGCGTTGTGGTTGATGATGGCAGCGACCCGGCCCACTACCTCTTCCCCGCGGAAGGCGAGGTAGAGTTCCCTGTCGCAGAACGAGAGGGAGGGATTCTCCGGGCCCAGGGACTTGTATTCGTCGTCCTCGAAAGCGGGCACCCACTTGTCACAATCCTTATAAAGATCCAGGGGAAACTGGATGAACTGCCGCAGCATACGCTTCCCTTTTACGGGAACAATGGTCAGATTTAGCATCACGTTTGGTTTAGTAACCTGCAAATATACAACTTTTCCCATAAATGTCTATCATTGCGCACCGCGTGTAAATGGTTGGTTATTAGCACTATAATAAAATCTCTTTAGGCTGCCCGGCCTAAAGAGATTTTACTAATACGTTGATATAGAGCCGATTAACGGCTGTGCGCGCAGGAGCTACTTCTGTGCTGCCAGCACGGCGTCGCAGACGTCTCCCACCGTAAAGGGGGCGGGAGCGCCGTCGGGGAAGTGCATGCCGAACTTTTCCTCGGCGGCGAGCGACAGGATGAGCATGGTAAGCGAGTCCACTCCCAGTTCCCGGACAAGTTCGGTCTCGAAACCGGCTTTGCTCAGGTCTGTGTTGGGGCGGATGTTCGTGAGGATTTCCTTGAGTCCTTCAAATACTTCTTCCCGTGTCATATGCGCGATACTTTCATGCTGCCCGTACGCTTGAAGTCCTCCGTGCGTACGGTTACTTTCACAATCTGATGGGTGCTGGGAAGCGTTGCGTTCACCTTCTTTACCAGGGCGTTCATGTAGGCCTCCACCTCTTCCCAGGGCTTGCCGTCAAAGGCAGGCATGAAGGGCAGGATTTCGATGGCGATTACCTGGCGGCCGTTGAATTCGTCCTCCTTTACCATGGCGTCGCGCACGCAGGGGTCTGCATAGAAGGGCTCCTCGAGGGACTCGGGGCTCACATTCTCTCCGTTAGCGAGGATGATGAGGTTTTTGATGCGTCCGGTGATGTAGAGGAAGCCTTCCTCGTCAAAGTGCACGAGGTCTCCGGTGCGGAGCCAGCCGTCGGGGGTAAGGGCCTCGGCCGTCTTTTCGGGATCCTTGTAGTAGCCGGAGAAGACGTTGTCTCCCTTGATCCAGAGCTCACCGTCCACCACCTTGGTCTCCTGACCGGGATAGACCTTGCCGATGGAAGTGGGCTTCTCTACGGCATTGGCGTTGGCGCTGGTGAGGTTGGCGCCCTCCGTGAGGCCGTAGCCGAAGCAGAACTCAACGCCCAGTTTGGTGAAGATGTCCACCAGGCGCGGCGGCACGTTGGCGGCGCCGGCGATGATCATGCGGAGACTGCCGCCCAGGAACTGGGGACCGTACATCTTCACAAGGCCGCTGAGGATGTCGCAGATGCCCGGCACTATCACGAGGACGGTGGGCTTCAGGACCGGCAGCTTGCCGATGGTTGCCTTCATGTCCTCGCAGGTGTAGATGAGGTTGCCGGTATAGAAGCAACCCATGGTGCCGGCGATGAGGCCGAACACATGGCTCAGGGGCAGAATGGCGATGTAGCGGTGTACGCCGATGACCTTACCGGGCTTGAAAACGGCGTTGTAGTTGCCTCTCATGAGGGCGCGGTGGCTCAGGACGGCACCCTTGGGCTGGCCGGTGGTACCTCCGGTGAAGAAGATGGCGGCGGGGCTTTCGGGGTCTATCTGGGCCGATGGTGCCTCCGTCTCGGCGATGCTGGCGGCGGGGAGCACCTTCACGCCCTGCAGCTTGCCGGTGAGGGGCATGAACTCCTCGCGGACGAAGATGGCGGCAATGTCAAACTTCATGCAGGAACCCACGATGGCCATCTCAGGGAGGGCCGAGGGGAAATTCATGGCAACGTATCCGGCGCTGGTGATGGCCAGGAACAGTTCGATGGCATCCTGGCTATTGCGGTCGAAGATGGCGATGTGGGAGCCTTTGGGAAGGCCGAGGCCTTCGATGAAAGCGCGGCGGCGGGCCACGCGGTGGCCCAGTTCTTCATAGTTGATGGTGTTAACGGTATCGGAAAGAGCGGGCATGGAAGCGTACTCTTTTGTGAACCAGTCGACAAATTGTCCCATGGTGGGAAGATAGGGAATTCTGTCAAATTCCTCCTTGGGAATCATGTCGTAAAAATACTGTGACATATTGGTATAGGTTTAAATTTTCGCAAAGATAGCATTTTCAATAGTTCGTTAATTTTATAGATTTTACGCCACGGCGCGGACGCCGTAGAATAAGAGTTCTTTGAAATCAGTGTTATTTAATCGCAAGTTCGCGTGTTTCGCGGACATTGCAATAAATCGAT
>Ga0310695_10001095_pt1 | contig 66168 bp, 53 predicted proteins | sample RumenRJG_04DNA_FD_203882 | JGI IMG/M metagenome (GOLD analysis project Ga0310695, IMG submission 203882) | Bovine rumen microbial communities from Lethbridge, Alberta, Canada - RJG_04 (v2) (version 2) | ecosystem: Host-associated > Mammals > Digestive system > Stomach > Rumen | place: Canada... | reverse complement strand
ATGTCATCCTGAGGAGCGATTGCGACGAAGGATCTTACTCACCGGTCATAAAAGATTCTTCGCTTCGCTCAGAATGACACTTGCCTTACGGCATTGCATCACTCAATGTCATCCTGAGGAGCGATAACGACGAAGGATCTTTCTCACCGGTCATAAAAGATTCTTCGCTTCGCTCAGAATGACACTTGCCTTACGACATTACATCACTCAATGTCATCCTGAGGAGCGATAGCGACGAAGGATCTTACTCAGTACTCAATATACCCGTAATAATTCCCCGTTCCTTCAAGTGTGACTTTGCCTCCTGAAGACAAGGCACCGTTTACCGCCGATTTAAAATCCTTATCCTTAGCTTTGCTGTATTTAAGCTTTTGCTCCTTCTCCCTCCCGTCGGCATATTTTATGCTTATCCCGGCCTTTTTAAGCTTCATCTTGTTCTTATCAAAGGAACCTTTTTTTATTTCATAGCGGTTTTCTTTCCCGCTGCCGTCGGTATAGTTTCCGGAGCTTCCCGAAATGCCGATAAATATGGGATATACAGGGATCACAAGCTTAAGCTCCATCCCTACGCCGGGCTTCATTAGATCAGCATCGGTTAAGGTGCTGCTCTTATTATTTTGAAGCTTTTTATTAAGCTCCTTTATCTCCTTATCAAGCGCTTTCCCGAGAGTCCGGTCAAGCTCCTTATTCTCCAGTACTATTCCTGAAAGATATGCCGCATTACCTATACCTTTAATATTTCCGGACATCCTGCCGAAGCAGTCAAAGCTTGCGTTCTTTGCGTTCTTGATCTTTGCCTTCTTTACCCTTGCTTCCTTCCATTCGCCGCTTTTTTCGGAGTAGAATACCTTCACATCTATATCGTTATTTTTAGACCTGCCTGTCTTATTCTTATTATAAAGATGCTTTCTCCCGTCTGCACGGAGAGCCCCGTTCATACTGAGCTTAACCCGGTATTTCTTAGACGCATACTTTCCGCTCGCCGTTATGGCTGAATCAAAGACTACCTCGGAAGTACTGCTGACCCTGCTTTCAATGGCTTTATCCAGCCCGGAAAGAATCTTATTTTTGGATAAGGCGGAAACATTCGGATCATTAAGAAGCGCCATTTCATTTTCCGTCACAACATTACTCAGTGCCTCTCCCTCAGAAGGCACCACCGTAATATCCTTTGAATAGCTTACACTGCCGTAGCTGTATGTGACCCGTGCCTTTCCGGGTTTTAGTCCGGTAAGCTCAAGTGAATAATAGCAATCTATGATTTCTTTATAATCATCAGTTTCTACTTCTTCTTTCAGTAAACCCACTTTTAGTACCGAACTGTCAGAATTGTCAAAAGACCAGATGATCCCGTCCTTCGGCTCAAAATCAAAGCTTAAGTCTGCCTTTTCACCGGCTCTTATGCTGTCAGGCCCGTTAAATCCTGCATCAATGACAGCTATGGATCTGGTTAAAGAAAATCCCCTTTCATCAAAAGCCGTGATCCGTACTACTCCGGAGCCTACCCCTTTTATAACACCCTTATCCACGGTGGCTACAGCTTTGTCGCTTGTTTCCCAGCGGTAATTACCGCTTCTTGAAGGAGTAAGAGTCAGGGTCTCACCCTTTTTAAGCTCCGTTCCTCCGTCAAATACAAAGCCTTCTCTTGCAAGCTTCACGGCATTATAGGCATTCACTTCCCCGAAGCCGTATCCTTCATCCCAGAGAGGGTCTCCCATATCGGCAGCAGAACTCATAAGTATATCAGTAAGCTGTGCCACCGTGAGATCCGGTCTTGCGGCTAAGACTAAGGCCGCTACCCCCGAAACAACCGGAGCTGCCATAGAGGTACCGCTATATAAATAGTAATTATTAAATCCACTGCTTAAAATTTTCCACCCCGGAGCAGAAATATCCTTTGTAGTCTGTCCCGGCATATTATAATTTGAAAAGTATGACCGGGATAGGGGTTCGTCCACTAATACTTCTTTGGAATGCTCATCATGAGTGCCGTTTCCAAGTGAAATGACTTCAATGCTGCGGGCGATAGCATCTCCCCAGGCCCCGAAGAAAGGACCTCCAAAAATTTTCGCAGAATTCCCTGAAGCGAATATGGTGACTATTCCTTCATCATAGGCACCAAGGACACATTCGTTCATCAATATGTCATAGTATCCGGGTTTTGTTATGAAATCCTTATATTCCAGGTTAAACTCTACGGCCAAACTCATATTAATTGCTCTGATATTATATTTTTCCCTGTTTTTCAGAATGCATTCAAAACCCTTTAATATATTGCTTTCTAAAAGCTCTCCTTTACTCTCTTTTTTTGCTGCATTGACAGGAAACAGTCCGGCATCATAGGAAACGCCTGCAATGCCTTCTCCATTATTGGCTTTTGCCGCAATTATCCCTGATACATGGCTGCCATGGTTTATTATAAGTTCTGAACCCTGCCCTCCTTCTATCCCGTCCCCGGCTGCATCATAATAACCAACTATATTATCTTTAAGATCCGGGTGGTTTATATTGAAGCCGCCATCAATTACAGCTACTGTGACCTTCTTTTCCGTTTTCTGAACATCCCATGCTTCACAGGCGCTGACAGACTGAAGATACCAGCAATCAGAAATATAAGGATCATTTACTGAAGCAGTGTTTTTCCTGCCTTCATCTGTCTCCGGATGAGAGGAGGATCCGTAATTTACCATCTCCTCCTCCGGAATGTGGTAAATATAATCCGGCTGGGCATAGCTTATTAATGGAATGGAGCTTAACTGCGCCATAGCAGTCCCCGTATCCACATTGTCCCTTAGCTCAAGCTTTACGGTATTCAGGTGCACGTCATTCTCCGTCACGGTAACACTCTTAACGGAGTCTGCAAATCTTAAGTATCTGTTCAGTTCATTGAGGGAAGCATCCTCATGAAGCCGTATAAGAACGGACTCCGTATCGTGCTCAGCTTTGATATCCGGAACCATTTCCTCCGGGATCTCCGAAACAGAGAGTATGGACGCACAGTACTCATCCTCATAAGAAGAAGCCTGAGCCTCTTCGTTACTTCCGGAGGCGGCTAAAGTCATGGTTAAAGTCAGCGCGGTGGTAAGGATAATTGCCGTCAGCTTTTTTTCTTTTCTTTTCAAGGCTGTTCCCTGCTCCCTTCTGCCTTTATCTTAAAGCCGCTTATAACCCTGTGAGATTTCTGCCATTTTCTCTTCTTTTCAAACCGGCTCATATGCCGACACAATATCAAGTACCTCCTTCCCGTACTCCGGGTAATCCTGCACGATGGAATTGATCTCATCCCGTGAAATATCCCTGGTCTGGGTATTATATTCTATACGCTTTCTGATAGAAGAACGGCGCTCAAAGAGCTCATGTCTTACCTCCACCATTTCTCCGGGGCTTACCAAAGCCTCGCAGCGGTTAAGCCAGACGGTAGGATCCTTTACCCTATAGCTCCTAAGCTCGCGGAGCAGTGCCGTCCGCTCCGCCGAGAGATCATCATTAGCCCTCTCAACCGCAAGCCGCGCCTGCTTTTCTTCCAGAAATACATCCCACTGGTAGCTAAGCTCATCCGATGCGTTAACGCTGTACTTCCTGTACTCGTATTCCAGAAGATTTGAGGTATTTACAAAGCGTATCTTTACCTTATTAAGCTCGGAGATCACAGCATTCAGGTATTTATCCGTTCTCTTAAGATCCCTTTTGGCCTTTGTAAAGGTAAGATACTCGTAAATAAAGGAACCTGCTGAAATAAATGCAGTGGCGAGAAAGCCTATCTCTGCATGCATTAAGAGCCCGAACTGCAGAAAGGAAAGGAGACCCATAAGGATCAGTCCGAATAAGAAGGTTATGCCCACCATATTCCTCATATTCCGCATTGTGCCCTTAAGCTCACGTATCTTATACTCACTTACCGCCTTCTCTCCCTCCAGCTTCTGGAGATCGGAACGGACAAGCTCCTTATAATCCTCGTTCTTCTTCATATTCTTTATGTCGTCCGGAATATCCGCTTCGTACCTTAAAAGAATGCGGTAGCGCTCCTCGGATATCCGCCCGATACTCTTCGTACTGGCTCTTGTCTGCTTATTTAAGGCATTGATCTTGTCCGCGATACGTGAAAGCCTTCTTTTCGAATCCTCAGGCAGGGCCTCAATAACCTCGATATCCGTCAAATACCCGGTGACGAGACGGTATTCCATCTTGGAACGTTCTATTTCCTTATCCGCCTCTATCATCTGCTCGCAGCAGCTTTCGATATAACGCTCCCTCTGATCCTTGATGCGCATATCGACAGAGTCTCGGCGTATGGGGTGGTTTTCCTCCCTTACGGTCTCACCGAAGAGACCCCCGGAATAATCCTCATCTCCCTTATGACCTGCTATTTTGTTTTTTACCCATGAAAAGAGACCCATATTATGTCCTGTGCCTTTTTTCTTCTAATTCCTATATTCCGCTTTCCAGCTGCATAAAAGCGAATGTCTCAAAGACTTATACTTCGGATAATCTCCGTCCTTCCTTGCCTTAACGGCCTCCCTGAAGCGCCTTGCGTGTTCCCCCCTGAAGGAACGCCTTCCGGCCTCCGAAATACGGCGGACACATTCCGAATAAATGCTTTCGGGTATGTTCCTTGAAAGCATGTAAACATAGAAATCATCATCATTTTTACTGAGCTTTGCTGCGGTTATAAGCTTATCCAGTATCACCGGATCCTCCGGCGTGAGCTCCGACGCTTCCTCGAAGTATCTTAAGGCGCGGTCAAAATTGAAATTACCCGCAGCCGCATTTCCCATTCCGCATAAGAGCTTTGCGGCATCCCTCGGGTCTTCTTCACGGTTAATGACCTTTAATGCAGCATTAAACTCGATAACGGCCTCCGCCGTTCTGCCGCTTTTAAGGAAGAATTCACCCCTTACCCTGTGTGTGTCGCTTACACTCATATGTTCGCTGTGGCTTAAGGCCTTCCTCAGAGTCTCGATCTCCGTCTCGTTTGCAAACCTGCTCTCCTTAAAAAGCATGCATATCCTGTCCGCAAAGTCCTTTCCCCTGTCAAGCATTTCATCATACTTTGCGGCAAGCTCCGGCAATTCCAGCCTCTTCCGTAAAAAACGGGAGAGATGAGGGCCGAAATCATCGGGATTCAGCATAAAGACATTTTCCCTGACGTAGTACAAAAGCTCCTCGAGGGAATAGATCCCGGTCTGGGTATCCCTTATAATATACGGTCTGTCAGACCTTGCTCCTATGCATTGATAGATCAAATCAGTATCTCCTCTTTTACCGATCTGTCAGTGGATCTGAAGATCTCCCCGAAGCCGAGATCGGTGATGGTCAATATAAGCTTTTTAGCGGATAAAAAGCGGAATTCAAGCTTTATCCTTCCGGCTCTGTCGGGGCGTGAAGGAAGAAAGTCCAGCCTGATAACCTTGTTCCTCTCCTCCTTGTCAAGGATGTCTGTAAGAACCACGATAAGCTCCCTGTCCTGTCCCACCAGGACCTCTAAGGTCTTCCCTGCCTCATACCACTTGTCCCCCGCATCCGCCACCGGAATAAGTATTTCCTTGCCTTCGGAAACCGCCCTGATACTGACATTTGAGGAAATGGAATCGTCTCCGAAGTATACATACCTCCTGCTGATACGGACCAGATCCATAATATCCGCTGCCGCGTAGCAGGCACCCTTTGAGTAAAGGTTCTGGCCCTTAAATACCCGTGAGCGCGCCAGGATCACCCTCAGGGTCTTCTGCTCCCATCTTTCATTAAAGGCCTCTCCTGTGAGGTAGGTTCCGCTCACCCCGCTTTTCAGGTCCTCCATTGCAATGGCTGAAAACCTTTCATCCAGTCTTTTCCTGTCTGCGCCGAAGAAGGGAACCATTTCCTCCCTCCGGCCTTTCCTGCACCTCACAACCGCCGGGGAGGTGGAACGGTCAATGGAAAGGCAGTTTGACTCAAAGGATGAATCGCTGTAATCATATAAGAGCACGCCGTCACGCCATAGACCTATGGGCTGGCTCAGGGCATAGAAAAAGAAGCTCTCCGCATAGCTTATCACACGGACCGAAGGTATCCCTATCCCTGAGGACTTCACAGCCTCCATAATGACCTTCCCCGAAAGAGGATGGACCTTCCTTTCGGTGATACAAAGAGCGTTCACTCTGGAGGTGGCAGTCTCCTCCGGAAGCCTTAATAGATAGGACAGGAATTTCCCAAGGAGCACCACATAAGGATCGTCCCGGCTGACACCGTTTTTTTCCGAGGACTCAATGGCCTTCCTTAGGAGAGCTGTCTCATATTTCATCTTAAAGGCGGTAGCGGAAGAAACCGCCTCGGCGCCGAATACATATTTTTCGCTTCCCGGAAGCTTAAATGCCGCAACCGGGATCCTGAAGGTTCCCTTTTCCTTGTCTGTGGAATAGGTCACAACCCCTTCCTCCGGGTTATGGCAGATGGAGATCAATGTGTACTTTTCGGACAGGTCGATACCTATGACCAGCTGATTATTTTTCAAAGAACTCCTCCACAATTTCCGAGAGCTTCATATACTGCCCCATCAGATCCTCCAGACTCGGGTCGTCATTCACCGATTCCGAAAGAAGCATATCGTTTATCATATCATAGCGGGAATCTGTTCTTCCGCTTCGCATAAGATCCCTCTCCAAAGTCTCACTCTGTGTGGGGACGCTGTCGTCATTGTTTTCCTCGGTGATGTAATACTGCAGCTTTTCCCCGTAAAACAGTACAAAATCACTGCTGTATATTCCGGAATAGTTTTCCTCCATATTCTCGCTTATAAATTCAGCATTCGGGCTTCCTTCGTCGGAAATACAATAGTGGATCACAACCTTCTTATCGGGCTCCGTCCTGTATTCCACAAAGGTTCTGTCGTGGTAGAGTCCCATAGCCGGCACAAATTCCCTGTATTCCTTAAAGAATTCAAAGATCCTCCCGCCCTCTACTAGCCTGTCAACAAGAGGTGAAAGGGTTTTTTTAAGCTCCTCATCCTCATCACGTGAGAAGTATTTTAAGAGTGCCAGAGCAGAGATATCGTCAGGCTCCTCGCCTTCCTTATATCTTTTCAGCAGTGCCTTAAAGATCCTCTCATCCACAATATTTTCGTAAACGAAGTATTCATGTGATATATAGTCAAGACCCGCATTTATTACCTTGTCCCTGCCGCCGTTCTCTATACAGCTTAAGAGTATCTCATCCCTGTCTGCCGTAAAGGACCCGGCAAAGAGCATCTGGGACAGTATCCTCTCTTCTATGCGGACCGTATCTATATTAAAGGATCTGGCGGCCTTCCAGATATCGCGGAGATCCTTGATGTTTCCCTGGAATTCGGCGCAGAGATATTTAAGGATGTTTTCGTCATATTTTCCGAGCTTCAGGGCTTCCCTTGCAAGGCTTAAAAGCGTGGGATCCTCGGTATTTATCCCCTCTCCGATCATGCGGCTTATGAGACGCACGAGTATCACCGGATCCACTCCCTCCGGCCCGTACTCCTTAATAAGCTCGTAAACCTTCCTGTGCATTCCTCTCGCCACATAGAGTCTCGCGATCTCGGCTCTGACCTCCGGAGAAACCTTTGAGATATCCAGCTCCTCAAGGATACGGTCAAGCTCCTCGAATCTGTCCTGATCGGTATAATGCCTTATCAGGGCAAAGTAGCACTCATCCTTAAGGCTCCTCTCGATCTCTTCCGAGGCAGAAAGTGTGAGTATGCTGCTCTCATTTACCTGGTTAACCTGAATATTGTGACGGCCGGAGCCGCATACATAGTATGCCTGCCCCACCTCTCTTTCCAGGGTAAGCCTTATGGCCTTCGTAAATCTGACGGGGTTTAGAAGGATACGGTCCGATACGCCTTTTCTGGCAACCGAGCGGCGCATATCATTGTATTCGGTTACAAGATCATAATCCCCGCCGTACAGATTGAGATACGCCCTTCCTCCGGTGACCGTGGCATTCCTTTCTCTCACGAAACCGTTCTCTACCGTGGCCACTGCCCTTACCAGAGGATCCTTTATACTTATCTCATGGGTAAAAATAAGGGGGCTCACAGCCAGGAGAAATCTCTTCGAAAGCTCCGGCATATTGAGATTGGACACATACTCATAGATACAGGCCAGGTTCTCGTTTATCTTTTTATTCTCGGCCTCCTTCACCGCAAAGGCTGCAATTCTCTGCTCATTGCTTTTCAGTATGTCCGCGGCCTCATTCTTATGCCTTATAAGTGACGCATAGAAAAAGGCCATTCTGTCATCTCCGACTCCCGCGCCAATGCTGAAGTACATAAGTATCGGCTCAGGCATCAGCTCCTCTAAGGTATCCGGAACCGTATTAAGATAGGATTCATAAAGCCTTGTGATCTTTAAGCCGTATTTCACGCCCGCCTCAAACCAGCGGAAATCGTCTTTATTTCTCTTTCTGTTTCCCCTTTCACGGATAAGGATGGTGCAGATAGCTTCCAATAGCTCTATGGAGCCGTATTTATTGTAATATGCCTTCAGAACATTGAGATAAACGGCTGAATAGCCCTTCTGGCTGTAGCTCACGGAAATAATGGAGGATATAAACTCCTCGTAGTAAATTTGGTTTTTTATTCCCCAGAATATGGCATATATCTCAGCCATTCCGCCGGATCTGATCCCTTCGTGGCTCTCGGTCATGGCTCTTAAGATCTCTATATAAAGGAGCGGGCTCCTGACCCCTCTTTCGAACTGGTTAATTAAGAGCTCCAGCCTTATCCCGGCATGATCCCCCAGCTCCTCATCAAGATAGATACGAAGCCAGAGAAGTATTGCAGATGCAGGGTCTTCGTCACTTAAGGAACGAACCTCCCTTGACATCTCCCTCGTAAATGTCCTGTCCTTTTTCTGCAGAGCCTCCAGATATTTCCGGTAGCCCTCCGCCTCCGAATGCATCTGTCCCAGCATGAATTCGTTGTTTATTAAGGATAACATAAGGGATGCATCATTATCCCGCCCCTCCATAAGATAAATATGGGTCATTATAAGTCTCGGAAAGATATCCCTGCTGTTTTCGTCCGTCATAACTGCACAGATCTCCCGCGCCTGCTCGCAGGCCTCGGACAGCGCGATCCTTTTTAGCCGGAAATCAACGTAAAGACGCATTATTTCAAGGATGCCCTTATGCCTTCTGAAATTCTTCGCGTTTTCATCCGTCTGCCATCTGAAGGAAGCGTCCACTGTGACGGGAATTCTTATTTCCGAATTGTAGGACTTCAAAACAATCCTGCCCATATTCTTTCCCGTGTGAAGGGAATTACCGTCTATCCTGAAGGGAAGAGCCGCAATATCCCCGTTGAAATCCGCCTCAAGTATCGTATCCTTTTCCAGCCGGATAAAACCGCCCTCTGTGAAGGCGCTGAGCCTTAGATAGCCCCAGCCGCTCTTTCTGATCCTTATCTCCTGAAGCACCTTCAGATCCGGCTCATTGACAAGCTGAACCTCATCCTGCTCCGTAGTGTAGATCACCGGGGATTTTTTGTGGATCGCTACCAGGAATTCCTCCACGTTTATCTTTAGTCCCGGATATACGGAAAACGACCTGTAGAGATTTTTGAATCGTCTGTCCGGAGTCTGGAAGATATTTATCATTTCGGGGGAATAAAAGATATTTACAGCTTCATTGAAGCGGTTTCTCGCCAGATTGGTAAAGTGGAACAGATTCTTAATTATCCCGAGAGAGCTTTCCGGATATTTCATTACAATGCTTACCGAAAAAGGCAGACGGTATTCCCCTTCCTCGGTGATAAGAGAAATATCCCCCTTTATCACGGTTCCGGTCATCAGCCCCTTTGAATGGAAGACATAGTGGAGCTCCGCCTCTCCCCTGTCAAAGGTCACATTGTCGCATACCATCCGGGGGTCGCTTGTCGCAACCATTCCCTTTATCTCTTTTTTGTCTTCGGAAAGCACATGAAAAACGCCCTCGGTATCCTCATTGGGAAATACCGTAAGCTCAAGCTTCTGCTCGGGAAATTCCAGACTCGAATGTCCGTAAGAAAACTCCCCGTTTAAGATCCGGTCAATATGACTCTCCAAAGCTCCCCCTGATGGAATATGTGTTATACTGTTTTTTGTTCAGAGTCCTTCTGATTCCGTCACCAACTGAACATTACATTATAATAACTTTGATAATCATCTGCCAGATTATTATATCACAAATATTGTATCTAAAGGGAGAATACCTGATCTTCAGGCAGGATGTACAAGGCAGATTGATAGCGAACGACTGCAGTTTTGTGCCGAAACGTGGCGGCGCGATGCTAAAACGCTTTTTTTTTAGCAGGAGCGCCGTCCAGATGTTTCGGTACAAAACAAAGGTAGTGAGCGTAATCTGACTGTACATACTGTCTGAAGATCAGAGAAGTTACAGGAGAAATAAAATGCTTGAACATAAGGACCATTTTCACGGAAGCGATCTGGAAATGATAGAGAGGATATACGGGATAAAGAAGGAGGAGATCATCTCCTTTTCCGCAAATGTGAATCCCCTGGGAATTTCCCCGTTACTAAGGAAAACCCTGGCGGAAAGGATAGACTGTATCTCATCATATCCCGACAGGGACTATAAGGAGCTAAGGGAAACAATAGCGGAATACTGCAGAACCTCTCCGGAAAAGATCATCCCCGGAAATGGTTCCACAGAGCTTATCTCCATGATAATAGACATTAAAAAGCCGAAAAAGGCGCTTATAATCGGCCCCACCTATTCCGAGTATGAACGGGAGCTTTCTCTTATGAAGGGGAAATCCTATTATTTCCAGCTCAAGGAAAAGGAGGACTTTACAGCGGATATCGACAGACTTGACGAGCAGCTTCGGGACGATATGGATATGCTGATAATCTGCAATCCGAATAATCCCACCTCCACCGTTATAAACCGCAGCACACTGCGTAGAATCATGGATATATGCAAGGAACGGGATATCTTTGTAATGGTGGATGAAACCTACATAGAATTTGTGGAGAACAGGGAAAAGACAGAGGGCATCCCTCTTACGGATTACTATAATAATCTCTTCATCATCCGGGGTGTTTCGAAGTTCTTCGCATCCCCCGGGTTGCGCCTCGGCTACGCCGTAACCGGAAACAGGGATCTCATACGCGAGATAAATAAACGTATGAACCCCTGGAGCATAAACACCCTTGCAGAGACTGCGGGAAGGATCATGTTTAAGGACAGGGAATATATCGAAGAGACCTCTTCCCTTATTAAGAAGGAAAGGAAGTATGTAACAGAACGGCTCTCTTCCTTTAACGGAGTCTCAAAGGTATATGCGCCCTCGGCGAACTTTGTTCTCTTCCGCATTGACCCTGAATACAGTAATGCAGACCTCATGTTCGAGGCCTGCATAAAAAGAAGGATGATGATAAGAAACTGCTGTACCTTCCCCTTCCTGGATAACAGGTATGTCCGTATATGCTTTATGTCACATGAGGATAACAGACGGCTCCTTGATGTGATGGAGGAGCATTTATAGACCTTAATTTTCCCCGACCGCAAAGAAATCAATGATGGTGGCTTCGGAAACAGAACTCTGAGCAGCCTGCTTTTCCGTCTCCGGACTAATGGTACTTCCGATCTCAAGTACCTCCTCCGCCACCGGCTCCGTGGTCTCCACTGCGAAATCAGAGCTTACCGTCGGAATCACCCCGCTAACGTTATTCACGGTATTATCGGATACTGCTGTTTCCTTTTTTTCCGGCTGCTCCGTCTTTTGCTCTGTTCTGTCTCCGGCTTCCTTTCTGCCGATGAAAAGATCCCTGGAATCAAAGTGACCGAACAGCCCCTTCTCGTCTTTCCTGACTCCATGAAGGACAAAGACATAGTTCTCATAGCTGACAGTGCCGCTTTCATCGGATCTTCCGACATCAAAGCTTCCCTCTATGGTTATTAATTCACCCTCCTTCACGGATGATGTCACATCAGGGTTATTAATAAAGACGGAATTCCCCGAAACAGCCTCAATCTCATTCCTTGTCTTGAAAATACTGTTTTCAACTATATATGCGGCCTCCAGAGTATCATTGTTTATTTCACCGTTATACAGATCCCCGGAGCCGGTCATATAAAGTGATGCAACAGCAGAAGCTATGTGCTTCTTCAATCTGCCGGTCATTCCGTATTCATCGGCTTCATCAGGATCCGCCTCTGCTTCGGCAGCCGTATCCTCAGCTTCTATAACCTGCTCATCTACAGTCTCGGCAGGTGCTTCCAAAGAAGATGCCGTCTCTTCAGCAGCCTCAGTTTCATCGGGTACATCCGATTCAAGCTCTCCGTTTCCGGAAGCCTCAGCGGATTCATCATAATCATCAACGGGAATATCCAATGCGGGATCGATCTCCGTTGAAACACCGGTCCGGTCATCTCCAAAATACGCGTTTTCAGACAGAATGTCCGTACTGTCTATGGATGATCCGTCCTCATTTGCAGACACCTTATCTATGGATGAAACAGTATTTCTGTATATAGTCGTTCCGACAGTGCCTCCGGTTCCTGCCACTGCCACAGCTACAGCAACCGCTATTCCCTTGGCTGTCCCTGCAGCTGCCGTTGTTCCTGCTGCTGCCGCCGTTCCGGCTGCCGCTGCTGTTGTTCCGGCCGTTGCCGCTGCTACTGTTCCTGCCGCCGCTGTCCCGGCCGTTGCCGCTGCTGCCGTTCCTGCCGCCGCTGTCCCGGTTGCTGCCGCTGTTCCGGCCGTTGCCGCTGTTCCGGCTGCCGCTGCTGTCCCGGTTGCTGCCGCTGTTCCGGCCGTTGCCGCTGTTCCGGCTGCCGCTACTGTTGTTCCGGCCGTTGCCGCTGTCCCGGCTGCAGTACCTGTAGCAGCGGATATTCCCGCACCTCCTGCAAGGGCTGAACCTGCCACTGCAGCTCCGGTAGCCGCAATACCGAGTCCCGAACAGATGTTCCCGAATACTCCGGCAGCCAAAGGTGCCGCAAGCACGGTTTCCTCCGATAATATCTGTACGGCACCGAAGATCAGGGCTCCCGTGAGAGCCATCTTCCCCGCACCGTTCTTTCCGCTTTTCTTTTCAATTGCCTCGAGCTTCTTTTTCAGGGTCTGTCTCGCATAGCTCAGTCTGCTCTTTACCGTTCCGATAGAGCAATCCATAACCTCGGCAATCTCATCTATCTTTATATTGTCATAATAAAAAGCCACCATCGTGGCACGCTGTACTTCAGGAAGAGAGTCGATGAGCTCAGCAAGGATACGCTGCTGCTCCCTCCTCTCAAGAGAGAGATCAGGCCTGGAATCCGCGTCCGTGGTTTCTACCGAATCAAAAATATTCTCGAAATCCTCGTCCAGCAATATTTCTTTTTTCTGTCGGAATAATTTCATCCCCTGCCTGAAGGTAATCGAACTGAGCCAGGAATAAATGCTCTCCGTCTTGTCGAGACCGGAGATCGACTTATAAGCCTCCATATACACTGTCTGCATAAGATCCAATGCATCATCTTCATTCTTCATGATCTGACGGGCACGGAAATATACATAATTGTATGTCTTCTGATATACCTCGTTAAAGGCTTCGTCATTCCCGCTCTTTAGTTTTTCAACAGCCGATTTGAGCTTCGGATCCACTTCCATCTTTTAGCTCCGATTACCTTTTCCTCCTTTGGTGGTGCTTCTTCTAATATCTCACAGTGCCATTATCCGGCACCGTGAGATGAGGCTCCTTTCCTCAAACTCACATCCCTTCACCCGGACACCGACCGTCCTTCTCAATGTACGGCACATTACACTTTGAAAGGCGGAAGCTGCTCGGACTCCGTTCCGGTCATAATCGGAAATTACCTTTTTTAATCGGCTATACTATAGTACAGTCCATGGAGAAAAAGGTTTTAAATTTTTTTATTATTTATTTCACATAGCGCGGAGTCCCGTATAAAGCTGGTAATATCTGCCCTTTTCCTTAAGCAGCGCTTCATGGTTGCCGCGTTCAACTATACGCCCGTTTTCCATCACCATTATGCAGTCGGCATTTTTTACGGTGGAAAGCCTGTGGGCTATTACAAAGCTTGTCCTCCCCTTCATAAGGGAGTCCATGCCCTCCTGTATTATCTTCTCTGTTCTGGTATCTATGGAGCTGGTGGCTTCGTCAAGTATCAATACCGGAGGATCTGCCACCGCAGCCCTTGCTATGGACAAAAGCTGCCTCTGTCCCTGGGAAAGGGACGCTCCGTTTCCTGTTATCACAGTTTCGTAACCCTCCGGAAGGTTTCTGATGAAGCCGTCCGCACTTACAAGCTTTGCGGCATTTATCACTTCATCATCGGTCGCATCAAGCCTTCCGAAGCGGATGTTTTCCATTATCGTACCCGTAAAGAGGCTTGTGTCCTGCAGCACCATACCGAGAGAATGTCTGAGATCAGCTTTCTTGATCTTATTTATGTTGATCCCGTCATAGCGGATCTTCCCGTCCTGAATGTCATAGAATCTGTTCAGAAGGTTGGTAATGGTGGTCTTCCCCGCTCCGGTGGAGCCCACAAGGGCTATCTTCTGCCCCTGATCCGCATACATCTCTATATCATTCAGTACAAAGCGTTCTCCGTCATAAGAAAAATCAACACCCTCCAGGACTATATCCCCTTTAAGCTCCACATAATCAATACTGCCGTCGGCGCTGTGGCGGTGTTTCCAGGCCCAGAGTCCGGTTCTTTTTTCACTTTCCTTTAGTGAGCCGTCTTCCGCTCTCACTGCATTTACAAGGTTCACATAGCCCTCATCCCTTTCGGCTTCCTCGTCAAGAAGGGAAAAGATCCGCTCTCCGCCTGCCATTGCCATTAAACAGAAGTTCAGCTGATTACTGATCTGGCTAACCGGCATATTGAAGCTCTTATTAAAGGTGAGAAAGGATGCAAGGGATCCCAGAGTGAGACCCGATATCCCGTTTGCCGTCAGGAACCCTCCCGCGATGGCACAGACAACGTAGCTTAAGTTACCCAGCTGCATATTTATCGGGCCTAATATATTCGAGTACTGGTTCGCATTATAGGAGCTAAGGAAAAGCTGCTCATTTCTCTTCCTGAACTCCTCGATAGCCTCATTCTCATGACAGAAAACCTTTACAACCTTCTGCCCGGTCATGATCTCCTCGATGAAGCCGTTAATATTACCCAGGGAATCCTGCTGGTACTTGAAAAATTTCCCGGAAATCCCGATGGCGGTCTTTGATGCGGCAAAGGAGATCCCCACCATGATGATTGTGAGAACCGTAAGGGGAATGCTTAAAATAAGCATACTCACCATAACGCTTACTATGGTTATAAGTGAATTCAGAAACTGGGGCAGAGACTGGCTTATCATCTGTCTCAGGCTGTCTATGTCATTTGTATATACAGACATTATATCCCCATGTGCGTGGGTGTCAAAGTATTTTATCGGAAGGAGCTCCATTTTCCGGAACAGCTCACATCTTAAATCCTTCAGCGTTCCCTGGGATATGTCCACCATCAGCCGCTGATGGATGAAGGTGGCGCTTATTCCGATAATGTAAAAGACCGCCACTCTGGACATCGCAGAAAGAAGCGGCATAAAATCCCGGCTCCCGCTCTTCACCATGGGGAGAATATAGCCGTCTATAAGGGTCTTTGTAAAAAGCGTGCCCTGCACATTTGCAAGAACCCCTGCAAAGATGCAGATAATGACGATGAAGAGCCTGACCCTGTATTTAAGCATGATACGATCCATGATACGCTTAAATATCTTTCCCGGATTCTTCACCTTCACCCCGGGTGACGGGATCCTTCTTCCATGAAATTGTCTGGGTTTTGCTTCTGCCATATGCTTTTTGTCATACTATGCCGGTTACTGTCATCCTGAGCGAAGCGAAGGATCTTTTCCCCACGCGGGGCACTGATCAAAGCGAAGGATCATTCCCTTACGCGGGGCACTGCCGCACCCGGTGCGAGCGGGGGCCGTACAAGATCTGCCCAAAATGACTCAGGAGTCAAAATCCGAAAGGGCTGCGCCGCTTGTCTGGGATTCGTAGACCTCGCGGTAGATACCGTTTGAGGAAAGAAGCTCCTCATGGGACGCAAAGCCCGAAACACTCCCCTTATCCATCACTATTATCCTGTCAGCATCCATAACGCTTGAGATCCTCTGGGCAATGATAAACTTGGTCGTTCCCGGAATATAATCCCTGAAGCCCTTCCGTATCTTCGAATCGGTGGCCGTGTCCACCGCAGATGTTGAATCGTCTAAAATCAGTATCCTGGGTTTTTTCAGAAGGGCTCTCGCAATGCATAGCCTCTGCTTCTGTCCGCCCGAAAGATTGGATCCTCCCTGCTCTATCTTTGTTTCGTATTTCTGCGGAAGCTTCTCTATAAATTCATCTGCACAGGCAAGTATGCAAGCTTCCCTGCACTCCTCCTCCGTCGCATTTTCCCTGCCCCAGCGGAGGTTTTCGAGTATCGTTCCCGAAAAGAGCTCATTTTTCTGAAGGACATGGGCCACATTATTCCTTAGAACGGTGAGATCATAATCCCTTACATCCACTCCCCCTACCTTTACACTGCCCTCCGTAACATCATATAGCCTGCTTATGAGATTTATAAGGCTTGACTTTGAGCTCCCGGTCCCACCTACGATACCGATGGTCTCCCCCTCCTTAATATCGAGGTTTATGCTGTTTAATACTCTTCCGCTGTTCTCCCCGAAATATGAAAAGGATACATTTTCAAAGGACACACTTCCTGATCTGACTTCCTTTACCGGTTCCGCAGGGTTTACGATCACAGGCTTTTCCATGATCACCTCGGTTATCCTTTTTGCGCTGGCTGTAGACATACTGACCATAACAAAAATAAATGAGAGCATCATAAGAGACACGAGGATATTCATACAGTATGCCAGAAGGCTCATAAGCTCCCCGGTGCTGAGGGCTCCCTGCACTATCATATGCGCTCCGAACCAGCTTATAAGGAGGATGCAGGCATAGACAGTAAACTGCATGACCGGCATGTTGATTATTATCATTCTTTCCGCCCTGATAAACATCCGGCAGATATTCTCCGCAGCCTTTACGAATTTATCTGTTTCGTACTCCTCCCTCACATAGGCCTTTACCACCCTTATACCGGAAACATTCTCCTGAACGCTTTCATTCAGGTCGTCATATTTTGTAAATACTTCCGCAAAATACTTTGTGACCTTTCTCATCATAGTGAAAACGAAAACAGCGAGAAACAGCACCGCAACAAGGTAGATGGTCGAAAGCCCGGCATTTATTGAGAAAGCCATAACCATTGCTATGATTATCGATGCAGGAGCACGCATGAACATGCGAAGCAGCATCTGATATGCATTCTGAATATTGGTGACATCCGTTGTGAGTCTGGTAACCAGTCCGGCCGTGGAATACCTGTCCAGATTCGGAAAGCTGAAGCTCTGTATGTTTTCGAACATCCTGTTACGGAGGTTCCTTGCGAGACCGGCTGAGGCCCTCGCACCGAAATGGGCTCCGAAAAGACCGGACAAAAGCCCGAAAACTGCCACAACAACCATAAGACCCCCTGTGGTCTCAATATGCTTAATATCACCGGGGGTCACTCCCTTATCTATGATCGATGCCATAAGATACGGTATGATCATCTCCATCACCACCTCCAGTATCATAAATACCGGAGTAAGCAAGGAGTCTGTCTTAAATTCTCTAACCTCACTCCCCAGAGTCCTTATCACGAGCCCTGCGGGAATGCTTTCATATGTCTTTTCCATGTATCAGACAGTTATCATCAATAAGTCTCCGTGACCCTTGATCCTGTACCCGCCATGATCTGCACTTACCAGGGTTCCGTTGCCCTTCAGAAGCTCCATCCTTATGTCTCCCGAGGTAAGGATAAGATCACCCTCAACCACAAGGAGATGCTGAAAACTGCTTCCGTCGGTTGAAAGATCCGTTTCACCGTTAATATGGATCTTGTCTATCTTAAAGGTATCACAATCGCAGAGATGTCCATGCATATCCTTCGCAGGAATGTCTTTTTTCAGGATAGCTGCCTCCTTTGCCTCCTCTATCATAAGCTCTCTGGGGCTTCCGTCAGGCTTTACCCGTCCGTAATCGTATACCCTGTATTTTACCTGCTTCATCTGCTTGACCTCAAGCACCAGCACACCTGCTCCTATGGAGTGAAGGAGCCCGGGACCGCAGTAAAATACATCTCCTTTATTTACCGGCTGGAAATGCAATACCTTCTTAAAGGTATTGCTCCTTATCATTTCCTCGAATTCATCCACCGTCACATCCCTGTCAACACCGTAGAAAATACCCGCATTGGGAAGGGCGTCAAGGATATACCAGCACTCGTCGTTTCCCTTCGGAAGACCCTTTTTCTCCGCGTATTCATCGGAAGGGTGCACCTTTATGGATATATTCTGATGGGCATCAATGAATTTGACTGAAAGAGGCCAGCTGTCGAAACGGCTGTAATTGGTGCCGAGAGCCCTCTCCCCTTCCGCATCAAAATACTCCTTCAGGGTCTTCCCCTTAAAGGAACCGCTGTCTATCATCGTGGGATGCTCTTCGTCGCAGGATAATTCCCAGGTTTCGGACAGTACATAGCCCGGATACTCGGATTTATTATATTCCTTTTTCAGCCGGCTCCCTCCCCATATATCGCTGAAGTATGCAGGTTTAAGTCTTAAGATTGCCATGTTTTTCTCTCTCCTTTTATTAAGATCCTTCGCTGCCGCTCAGGATGACAACGGTCTTTTCCTTCGCTGCCCCTTTGTCATCCTGAGGAGCGGGCCTTTGTCATCCTGAGGTGCGCGCCTTTGTCATCCTGAGGTGCGGGCCTTTGTCATCCTGAGGTGCGGGCCTTTGTCATCCTGAGGTGCGCGCCTTTGTCATCCTGAGGTGCGGGCCTTTGTCATCCTGAGGTGCGGGCCTTTGTCATCCTGAGGTGCAGGCCTTTGTCATCCTAAGGTGCGGGCCTTTGTCATCCTGAGGTGCGGGCCTTTGTCATCCTGAGGAGCGTAGCGACGAAGGATCTTTTTTATTATACGTCACAAAATGGTACACCAGATCAAAATAAGTCTGCTCCTCGCTTTCCTCCGTGATCTTCCATTCACTTAATGCGTCAAGATCCGGAAGAAATACGTCAGCCTCGTATTCCTCATCTATCCTTGTGATAAGCGCTGTGTCGCAGTACGGCAGGAGCTCCTTATATACTGCGGCGCCGCCTATGCAGAAAACGGAGTCCCATGGATACTTTTTGATCTCCTTAAGCAATTCGTCAATGCTGTGGACAACCGTGACTCCCTCCTTCTTAAAGGCCGGATTCCCGGTAAGAACGATATTTGTCCTGTTTTTAAGGGGCTCTCCCTTGGGAAGGCTCTCCAGGGTGCGTCTCCCCATTACCACAACCTTCCCCGTGGTAGTTTCCCTGAAAAACTTCTGGTCTGCGGGAATGTGGGTAAGAAGCCCGTTATTCAGTCCTATTCCCCAGTTTTTATCTGCTGCCGCGATAAGGATCATACCTTACTTCTCCCATTTGTCCGAAAGGGCATTTATCTGATCCGCAAAACGGGCAATATCCTTATTTGCCCCATGCTCATATTTCTTCGCGATACCGAGGAGACGCTCGGCTGCAGAAAGAAGCCTTTCAAATACGGTACTGATACGTGTATGGATAATTGTCTTCTTCTGAACGGGAACTCCCTTTGTCTCAGCAATAAATTCTTCACTTATCAGGTCGTATTTCGTACCGCTGAAGGGTGCATAGGCGTCGTAGCCGTATTCCTTATGAAGAAGCTCTGCAAAGCTCTCCGTCACCCTGTCGTCGCCATGTACCACGAAAACCTTCTTTGTCCTTCCGGGATCGAAGCTTTTTCTTATCCAGTTTGTGAGACCATTCCTGTCCGCGTGGCCGCTCATCCCGGAAAGCATCTCTATATTGGCGTTCACGGAGATTTCTTCTCCAAAAAGCTTCACTGTCTTTGCACCCTCTATAAGGGCACGCCCGAGAGTCCCCACCGACTGGTATCCTACGAAAAGAATCGTCGATTCCGCCCGCCAGAGATTATGCTTCAGGTGATGCCTTATCCGCCCTGCATCGCACATTCCGGAAGCAGAGATGATCACCTTCGGCTCATCGTCAAAGTTGATATTCTTTGATTCATCCGGTGTGATGGAAAGATTGAGATTAGTGAATGACAGAGGATTTATGCCCTTATTCACAAGGGCAGTGGCCTCCTCGTCATAACATTCAAGGGAGCTCTTACCGAAGATACTGGTGGCATCCACCGCAAGAGGGGAGTCAACATACACCGGAAAATCCTCAAAGCCCCGTATAAGACCCTTTTCCTTGATCTCCCTTATGAAATAAAGAAGCTCCTGAGTGCGCCCCACCGCAAATGAAGGGATCACCACATTTCCTCCCCGGTCAAAGGTGAACTGCAGTATCTCCACAAGCTCCTTAATGTAGTCGGGCTTTTCCTCCGAATGAAGCCTGTCACCGTAGGTAGATTCGGTAAGTACATAGTCCGCACCATCCACCGCCTCGGGATCCTTTATGATGGGCTGGTCTGTGTTCCCCACGTCTCCGGAGAAAACGATCTTTTTCGAGACTCCGTCTTCGGTAAGGAAAAGCTCGATAGCCGCAGAACCCAGGAGATGACCCACATCCGTGAATCTCGCGTCAATACCCTCATCTATGTGTATCATTTCCTTATATTCCACGGGATTTAAGAGCCTTATCGCTCCGTCTGCATCCTCCATGGTATAAAGGGGCACAAAGGTCTCGATATTGGCATTTCGTCTGGCCTTCCTGTTCCGCCACTCCGCTTCAAAGGTCTGGATATGTGCGCTGTCACGGAGCATTATATTACAGAGCTTCGCTGTGGCAGCGGTCGCAAAGATCTTCCCCCTGAAACCTTTTTTGTAGGCAAGGGGAAGAAGACCCGAATGGTCAATATGGGCGTGTGTCAGAAGGATATAGTCTATATCGGAAGCGGGAACAGGGAGCGGCGCATTCTCATAGAGCTTCCGCCCCTGCTCCATCCCGTAATCAATAAGGAGGTGCTTCCCGTTTACATTAAGATAGTGGCAGCTTCCCGTAACCTCGTGGTCAGCTCCGATAAATTCAAGTACCATAAAACTATTATACTATCAGCAGGAAAAAATGTCACCTATGAGCACCTGAGCAGGCGACCTGACCGATAGATTTGCCATTATCAGAGAATGATCTTAAGGGATACATAGCAACCGCGAAGGAGTTTACCATTGACGGGTTCTGTTACCAGTGGAGTATAGTGACCAAACAAAAAGGAATATCGATATTTTTAAGAACGAACTGTTTTCACAGATCGTAAAGAAGTGTTGTCATTCTATCTCATTTTCTGAGGTTTCGCAAGTTTGTATCAACGTAATTCAGCGTAATTGCCGCCATACAGGAAAAGCCTGAGGTTTGGACAAGGATTTTTTTCGACTGAACCATATTTATTAAAGAAGCCCAAAAAAATCACATATAATTTGTAGAAAAATATATCTTACATTTTTGATTTTGAAGTGTTAAAATCGACCTTGCACGGTTTGTTTTTGGTTTTGCTGCAAGGGTACGGGGATGATCCCTCTGCCCCATCTTAGGAAAGGAGCTATAATGTATAAAACCGGAGATTATGTTGTTCATAAGGTTGACGGATTATGTAAGATCACTGATATTTCCAGTCTCGATATTCCTGACTGTGATAACGATATCAAGTATTACTATCTGATCCCCACCGAGTCACCCGCAAGTAAGGTCTATGTGGCTGTCGGAACAGGAGAAGGATCTCTTCGCGACCCGCTTACAGAGAAGGAAGCACTTGACGTTATCGATTCATATAATGAGCTTGACGAAATATCCGTTGAGAGTGAAAAGAACCGTCAGAACGCATATTCCCAGGCTCTTGTACAGAATGACGCCACCGAGCTTATGCGTCTTATTAAGACCACATGGCATAGAAAGAGTGAAAGACTGAAGAAAGGACGCACGGCAACCACCGTTGATGAGCACTTCCTTAAGTCCGCAGAGCATGCCCTTTACGGAGAGCTTGCATACGCTCTTGGTATAGAGAGCGGCAATAATATGGTCGATTTCATTAAGGCCAGGATATCAAAGTGATACCTTAGATCTGGAATTTTATGTCAACTATCTTTAGAAGGTGGTTTGTAATTTTATGTCAACTATCTTTAGAAGGTGGTTAATAATTATAATGTATGAAAAGCCCGGAAAGCTGAATCTGCCTTCCGGGCTGTATTTTTGCTCTAACTACGGCGAGGCTTCCTGATGAAGCAGATGAACGTCTGGACAAGTTAAATGTGAAGATTTATTTTTGAACAGATCCTAAGCCACCCTGCTGTCAGACCTGTCATTCTGAGGCTGACCTGTCATTCTGAGGCTGACCTGTCATTCTGAGGCTGACCTGTCATTCTGAGGCTGACCTGTCATTCAAAGGCCGCTCCTGTCATCCCGGAGCTGACCTGTCATTCTGAGGCTGACCTGTCATTCTGAGCGTAGCGAAGAATCTTTAAGATCCTTCGTCGCTATCGCTCCTCAGGATGACATTAGCCTTCGCTCCTCAGGATGATATAAGCCTTCGCTCCTCAGGATGACATTAGCTGCTGCTTCCTTCACTGTTTCTTCGGGACGAATGCCGGTATCCTGTCCTTGTAAAAGCTTCTGTAGTAGCAGGTGCCGTAGGAATTGTCGGTCTGTGACGCTTCGTCGGGATATATCTCTATATTGTATTCGCCGCCGTCAAAGATACTGCTTCTGTTCCAGGCGGAGCTGTATGTATTGGAAATTGAAGACTCCATGATCTCCTTTATCTGTTCCTTCTCCGTGAATTCCTCAGAATCATCAATATACTCGCCGGTCTCTTCAACATACTCGCTGCGGCTTACTTTGATCTTTATGATCTCCCCGCTGTCAAGGAATCCGCCGCTCCACATATCATTCTCTTTAAGGAATGCAATCGTGTCGTCAAAGCATTCGTAGATTGGCCAGGATATGCTGAAGTACCTGTTGTCATAGACACTGATGCTTCCCACAGGATTATTGCCGGATGCCATTGAAAAGCGGTAGTGTTCCTTAAGATCCTTCCTGTAAGCATCCAGGAAGAGTGCTGTCAGATCCCCATTCTTTTCCAGATAACCATGCTCCGTTGAAACCGTCATTGTCAGCTTATAATTAGCAGCGGAGTTCTTTTTTGACTCTATGATAGGAACCACGTTTTCAACCTGGTATACTCCCTTTGTAAACTCTTCCCTGGCGGTTATTCTGTCCATAAGTCCCGGATCGATGTCCTCGGGGATGGTGATCCGCCTGGTGATGAGGCTTCCGTCCTTCATTCTCCAGCCTATGAGTGCTTCCCAGTATTCCGAATCAGAATCCCCGTTCTTTTTTCTCATAACCGCGTCACTCTGTCCGATGGCTGCCAGAGAAAGAACATCCTCCGTGTCTGTCAGGAACATATTCTTTTCCACGAATTCCGCTGTGGGCATATAGGATGACTCATATTCCTCGCCTTCATTATAGTAGTCCGAACAGTAATTATAGTTAACGAGATAGGAGCTTGCGACCTTATCCCTGTCCGGGAGGAACCTGTCATAACCGGTAATACCGCTCTTATACACAAATAATATGATGATGGATACGAGTGCTATCACAGGGATCTGCCAGGCCTTATTAAACGCCATCCTTATATTCAGTGCGAATACGGATTCCAGGATAAGGGAAACGAGGAATGCCATAAGGATTATGGTTATTATAACAGGACCCGCTGTTTCGGAATTACTGTCCACATTGAAGATCGCATTGATAAAGAGGCCTGCATCCAGTGAAATGATGACTCCGGTCATGAACTTTATGAATACCTCCAGGGGCCTGAAGATCACAGCCTTTCCCGCAGACTCAGCCCTTCTCTTCTGAAATACTATAAATGCCAGCACTATGGAAACTATAAAGAGAACAAGGTTCACAAGAGTCCCCTTGACTACAAAGCCTGCGGACCTCACCACAAAGCCATATGATCCGGTGAAATCATATTCATTGATGGCAAGGATCATGGATCTTACTATCCCGCCCAGATAATTAAAGGCAGGAAAAGTGTATACATTGAATATAAGACCGTCACTCTTTCCCTGGTCAAAGGTGGCATAGTAGGCAGTCCTGTACCCCAATATGGTAAGGCGGATCATTCCCTCTATCCCAAAAAGGAAAATGTTCATAAGCACTGCCGTAACAACGGTTCCCGTAAGCAGTGATCCAAGAACGCTCATCCCGTAGGTCGCTAGAAAGAGCACCGTCTGTATTCCATATGATATGAAGACTTCCATAATAAGCCATCCCGGTGCACAGCCGTTTGCTGCAGCTAAAAGCAGTGAAAGGATGACTCCCAGTAGTGAGGGTATAAGGTATATGAGAATGCTGTTAAATATAATATTAAAAAATCTGGTGCTTCTTTTTTCGGGACGGCTCTCATAAAAATCCACGGTCTGCATCTTATACAGGTAGGCAAATCCCTGTATCGCAAGGAGGACGGCGCCGGTACAACCTATGAACCAGCCGAAGCCCCTTAAGCCCATAAGGCCGGAAATAGCCGATGCTCCCCTAAGAGGAAACGCCTGATCTGAATAGGTATTTACTCTTTCCCGCTGTAAAAGTATGACCGTTCCGAAAACGTCATACAGGAAATACATGATAATGGCCAGTGCACCCAGAGGCAGCCTTCTCCAGAGCAGTGCCTTCTGTTCTCTCATAAACTTAGCCAAGGATGAATTTGCGGATGTCATATCCTACCACCTCCGTTTCACTTATAAATATCTCTTCAAGAGAAAGCTTCAGTATCTCGAAAAATACCGGTTCAGCACCTCTGAAATGAGCTTCAATCTCCTCTCTTCCCCCTCTGACGGTGAAGGTATAGAGTCTGCCCCTCTGTTCCGAAAGGATAACATTCAATCCGGAAAGAGCCTTCTCCTTATCCTCGTCGGAATTGAATACCACCTGAACCTTCTGGAGATTAAGCTTCATTTCTTCAATGTCTTCAGAAAGGAGCACACCTCCCTGATGCAGAAGCCCGATATGGTCGCAGATATCCTCAAGCTCCCGGAGGTTGTGGGAAGCTATGACCGGAACGATCCCCCTGTCCGACATATCGCTTGAAAAGATGCTTTTGATCCCCTGCCTCATAACGGGATCCAGACCGTCAAAGGTCTCATCACACAGGAGATACCTGGCTCCGCTAGATACGGCAAGGAGCACGGAAAGCTGCTTTCTCATCCCCTTAGAAAACTCGGATATCTTCCGGTTCCCCTTCAGGTTAAAGCCCTTAAGGAGGCTGTTGAATCTTTCCTTGTCAAATAAGGGATAAAGGGATGAATAGTAGTCCCTCATACTGTCCGGCGTGGCATTTGGAAAGAAATATGCATCATCCGGGATAAAATATATCTTTTCCTTAACCTTCGGGTCATCATAGACCGGCTCATCATCCACAAGGATCTTTCCGCTGTCCGGCAGCAGTATTCCCGACAGCATTCGAAGCAGTGTTGATTTTCCTGCACCGTTGGTACCGATAAGCCCGAACACCTCTCCTTCCTTGATGTTCAGGGAAGCATTGTTTACAGCCTTGGTTTCTCCAAAGGATTTACTGATATTATCTATCTTAATCATATCTTATCCTCTTCCTCTCCTTTCCCGCTTAATCTTTTTACCGTCGGATTCTCCCTGTAATGTAAAAGGGCCTCCTTATAAATCTCCTCAGGACTGATCTTCAGATCCTCCCCCTCCTTGAAAATACCGGCTGCCCTTTCGATAAGCTCCTGCTTCTTCCTGTCGAGGAGCACAGTATTATCCGAAACAAATACTCCCTTTCCTCTCACCGTATAGGTCACGCCCTGCCGTTCAAGCTCGGCGTAGGCTTTCTGCACCGTATTGGGATTCGTGCCGTTTTCCATCGCAAGGCTTCTCACCGACGGCAGCTGATCTCCCGGCTGCAGCACGTCTATCAGGATCAGTCGCTTCAGGTTTTCAACGATCTGCTCATAGATCGGGCGGCTGTCCCGCCAGTCAATTAATGTCATAATAGTCGATGCCGCTCCTTTCTTTATTATCTGTACTAGTACTACTAGTACAGATTGTATAGTAAAAAACCTTCCGTGTCAACAAATTTTTTCGGAAGGTTTTTAATTTATTAGGGCTGCGCCTTGCACAGATGTCATCCTGAGGGCTGCGCCCGAAGGATCTTGTCACATCAATCCGATGGATTTCAGGAAGAGAAGGGAAAGCAGCACCGGCGCCACGAATTTTACCATCAGCACATACAGGGATTCATTCCTGAAAACTTCCCCGTTCTTTGTGGCTTCCTTAATGACCATATCCGGCTTTACGAACCAGCCGATAAGGAGGCAGGTTCCGATTGCGGCGACCGGCATAAGGATGTTATTGCTGATATAGTCCATAATATCCAGAATCTGCCCGGTGGTACCGTTTGGAAGGGGAAGCTCGAAATAAAGAAGATTATAGCCCAGGCACACTGCAACTCCTATAATAAGGGCTATTGCGCCCTCAATTACCGTAGCCTTCTTTCTGGATATCCTGAATTCCTCCATTATGGATGAGACAACGGCTTCCATAAGGGAGATCGAGCTTGTTAAGGCCGCAAGAAACACCATAACAAAGAAAAGACTCCCGAGGAGGGCTCCGGCGATGCCCATTGACTGAAAGACCTTCGGCATTGATATGAAGAGAAGGGACGGGCCGGAGGCATCCATACCCTCTCTTCCCATAAATACATAGATCGGAAGGATGGTCATTATCCCGGCGAGAAATGCCACAGCCGTATCAAAAAACTCAATCTGGCTGACCCCCTTTACAAGATCATTGTCGTCTCCGAGATAGGATCCGTATGAGATCATTATTCCCATAGCCACACTTATGGAATAAAAGAGCTGTCCCATAGCGTCTAAAAGCACCTTTAATAAGCCCTTAAGGGTAAGGCCGCTTAAATCCGGGACGAGATAGATCCTTAATCCCTGCAGTCCCGTACGCATTCCGCTTCCGTCATCGTGCTTAAGTGTTACGGCAAAGGCGGCGATTATTACGACTATGATCACGAGTACCGGCATCAATATCTTTGACAGCCGCTCTATTCCCTTATTTATCCCCCTGTATATTACAAAGGATGTGAGCAGTACAAATACAGCCATATAGATCACCGGCTGTGAAACACCGGTTATATAAGCTCCGAAATATCCTTCCTCCACAGCATCTAAGGATCTTCCGGTCAGATATACCGTGCAGTACTTCATAACCCAGCCGCCTATGGCGCAGTAATAGGGCAGGATCATAAAGGGAACCAGCACTCCGAAAATGCCCAACCAGGCCCATTTTTTATTCAGGTATGCATATGCACTTAAGGGACTGTGCCTGGTATTACGGCCGATGGCCACCTCCGTAACGAGCAGGGTAAAGCCAAAGGTCAGCGCCAGCACGAGATATACGATCAGGAATAAGCCTCCGCCGTTTTTTGCCGCAAGATAGGGGAACCTCCACAGATTCCCGAGACCTACCGCACTGCCGGCAGCCGACAGCACGAATCCTATTGAACCTGAAAATGAACTTCTTTTACTCTCCATGATTAATTCTCTCCAAATTCTCCCTGTGACCGGATTTATGAACAGATCTTTTGTCATTCTGAGCGGGGCGAAAAATCCTCTGCAGCCGGTGGAAGATTCTTCGGGCTTCGCCCTCAGAATGACAGGGTAGGTACCTCTGAATGACAGGGTGGGTACCTCTGAATGACAGAGTGGGTACTCTCTGATTGACAGAGTGGGTACCCTCTGAATGACAGAGTGGGTACTCTCTGATTGACAGAGTAGGTACTCTCTGATTGACAGAGTGGGTACTCTCTGATTGACAGAGTGGGTACCTCTGAATGACAGAGTAGGTACTCTCTGATTGACAGAGTGGGTACCCTCTGAATCACTGGGGTGCCTTGCCCGGACGTTTGATACTGATTTCATCATTATAAGATATTTATGGTAAAATATACAAATGCTGATTAAAGAGTTGCCGGAAGAATTTAAGAAACGGATGATGGATGAACTTGATGAGGCCAGTCTACAGGCTTTTTTGTCCTCATATGACTGCGAAAGCAGTAAGTCCCTGAGGATCAACAGTCTGAAAAAAAGATCCCTTAAGGCACCCCTTACGGATCTAAAGAGCCTTTTTTCGCTTGAAAATGTGGAATGGTGCGAAAGCGGCCGCTATTATAACGGAGATAATAAACCCGGCAAGCATCCGCTTCACGAAGCCGGTGCATATTATATCCAGGAAGCGAGCGCAATGGCGCCTGTTTGCTGGCTTGATGTGAAGCCTGAAATGCGTGTTCTCGATCTCTGCGCCGCTCCCGGGGGCAAGAGCACGGAGATCGCGGAGCTCCTGCAGAATACGGGGCTTCTTGTTGCAAATGAACCGGTTCTGTCCCGCGCAAAGATCCTGTCTCTTAATATCGAGAGAATGGGTATCTCAAATACCCTTGTAACCTCCGAATCCCCGGAAAGGCTCGCCGGGTTTTTCCGGGGCTATTTTGACAGGATCCTGGTTGACGCGCCCTGCTCCGGTGAGGGAATGTTCAGGAAGAATCCCGATGCCGTAAAAGAGTGGAGTGTTGAAAACACCGTGCGCTGTGCTTCAAGGCAGGATATGATCCTTAAGGAAGCCGCGAAAATGCTTGCCCCCGGCGGCATTATCGTGTACTCCACCTGCACCTTTAACAGAGCGGAAAATGAGGGCAGCATAGAGCGTTTTCTGGAGGACGAAGAGGATTTCGGCATTATCGATCCCGATATCCTGCGTCCCCTCCCTGACGGCTTCATAAAAACTCCGGTCAGGACACATGGGGAAAGGGTGTTTTACGGTGTCCGGCTCTATCCCCACAGGATAAAAGGCGAGGGGCATTTTTTTGCAGTATTAAAAAGAAAGGGAAGTCTCTCCCCTGCCGACATTGAGCCCTCTCCCGGCATCAGACGTTCATCAGGCGGAAGCATTATCAAGGCTCCGGACAGTGAGCAGAAGCTATTCCGGGAATTCCGGGAGATGGCCGGGATTACTGAGGCTCCCGGCAAAGAAAACGGAACGGCCTTTTCAAGGCTTTTCTCTGAAGGGCTTATCTTCTCATTCGGAGAACAGCTTTATTTATCAAATACCCTTATGCCCGGAATTAAAAACCTAAAGGTGCTGAGGCCGGGGCTCCATCTCGGAACCCTTAAGAATAAACGTTTCGAGCCTTCCCACGCCCTCGCCCTCTTCCTCTGTCCGGATGAGGTAAAGATAAGGGCTGAGCTTCCCGATGATAGCACCGCACTCAGCTTTCTCCGTGGCGAAGCCCTCTCCGGGGAATATCTCGAATACAGAGATTCAAAGGGGTGGTGCCTGATAAGCTTTATGGGTATGAGCCTCGGCTGGGGAAAATATGACGGCCGTTTAATAAAGAACCATTATCCCAGGGGACTGAGGATACATTGAGGCTTCCTGAGCGCAGCCCCTGTCATCCTGAGCGCTGCCCCTGTCATCCTGAGCGCAGCCCCTGTCATCCTGAGCGCTGCGAAGGATCTTTTTCGGATCTACTCCCACGGAAAACTTTGCTTTTCCGCAGGGAATTAAAAATAATAAAAAAAGAAAGGAAGGAAACAAATTATGAGCGAAGAAGCAGCAAAGTCAGTAAACGACAAGGAGGCAACAGAACTCTTAAAGGAGCTTCTGGAGTTTGAAAAAAAGGAGGCAAAGTATCAGAAGGCAACATCCATATTCATCTTCCTGCTGGTTGTGATAATGGGCATCGTGTCCTTTATGATAGTCCCCGTTGCGGTAACTACCCTTACGACTGCCAACGAGACCATAGTCATGGCTCAGGATGCATTGTCAAAGATCAATCAGGAAATGGACAGCATCAATACCATGACAAGCAGCATTACCGCGACCAGCGATAATATGAATAATATGGTGATAGAGAATTCAGAACAGCTTACCAAGGCGGTAAAGAACATCTCGGATATTGATTTTGAAGGACTGAACAAGGCAATAAACGATCTGCAGGCCGCTGTGGGACCTCTGGCCAAGCTGTCAAACATTTTTAAGTAAAGGGTATCTCAGGCTTCCAGCCTGTATCCCTCTTCAGCTTTTCAACAGAGGGTCTGAGGGAAAGAAGTGGTTTTTCGGGGTCAGCTTCGGCATAGTCAATTGCTATGCCGGGGTTGACCCTCTTTCCTATGATCCGGGTAAATTCCTTTAACGGCCTGATGTCACCGCTGGCCAGATTGTATATCTCATTATCCCCTCCCTTTTCTGCAACACATATCAGAGCCTTTGCGGCATCCCTTACATCAAGATAATCCCAATACTGCTCACAGGAAGAGAGATGCGGCACCTCCCCTTTTTCAAGAGCACTTTTTAAATATGAAAGCATGGTATGGTCATGCTCACATTCGCCGTACAGACTGAATATCCTGACCCAGTTCCATTTGAGACCGAGATGCCGGGCAAGATCCCTGCTTATATGCATTGCAGCTGCCTTCGCGGCACCGTAGGAATTCAGAGGCTCCGGCAAAGCCTCTTCTGTAACAGGCGATATTGTACCGTCGGGAAGAGTGATCCCGCCGGCCTTCATGCCGTACTCTGCCTGGGAACCGGTTATTATTATCCTTGACGCCCCGATCCTTGCCGCAGCAATAACGGTATCAGTCGTTATGTTTATATTGGCATACTGCCCGTCAAAATCATCCCTCTCCCCTGACCAGGCAAGGTGAAAAAAAAGACAGCCCGACATATCGATATGCTTCCTCCCGAGCCAGTGGCTCAGGATCCCGATATCCTTCATGTCAAGACTTAGGAGGATAAGCTCCCCTAAAGTCCCTTCGCTGTCTTCTGCTAATGCTTCCAGTCTCTTATTATGCAGGGAGCCGGGTCGTACCGGACACAGGACTCTGAATCCCTCTGAAATAAGGGATTTTACGAGACTGTATCCGGCAAAACCGGCTCCTCCGGTCACGATCGCTTTTTTCATTCGGTATTTCCCGCCGGGAATTCCCGCGTAAGGCTAAAACAGCGTTCCCGTACTCAGTAGGTCAGGCGCTGAAATCCACCTTTGATCCCACCGTCATAAGCTGCTCACTCTGCACACTGTTCCAGTCAAAATTAACTATTTTATCAAGGAGCTCCTCTGCAGAATCCGCCCTTACATCGGCTTTCTTAATCTGATCCCTCCCGAAGCCCTTATAATCATGCTCAGCGGCACGATCCTTCAGCCTCTTTTCTCTCCTCTTTTCTTCCTTTTCGGCTTCCTCAGCTCTCTTTTCTCTTATTTCGGCTATCCGGTCCGCCTGATCCTTTGAAGACTGTTCAAGCTTGGCGAAAAAGCTTAGGCTTCCGTCCCTGTTAACGGAGAAGCCGATATTCTTCACTTCGCCGTCTTTTCCGGATTCCTTCAGCTGCTCCTTTATACTGTCAAGCTGCTTTGTCCCGTCATCGATGATGCCCATGTACTTTTCTTTTGTCTCGGCATCACGAGCCATTTCCTCCAAAAGCTCCGGCTCTATCAAAACACTGTATTCCTTTGTTCCCCTGGATAGATATTCCTCGGCTTCCTCATCCGAAGAATAGCTCGCAACGAAGAAATCGGTGTTCTTCCCGTATTTTTCCTTTAATTCCTCGAGTATCTTCTTCGCACCGTCGGAAAGCTCTACACCGTTCTGAATACCGTTTGCATTATCAGTCTTTTTATTTCTAATATACTCCGCCCCGTTATCCTGTCCTGCTGCGGCCTTTTCTGCCCCGGCCGGTCTGTGTCCCCCGAATTTCCTGATATTATCCCCTACCATCCCGGTGTTCTGGTAAAAATTAAAGCTGCCTACATTGTTCATTCCCTGAACCTCCTTTTCCACTATTCCCTGTGTTGACTACTGCTGCTGTTATCACCTGTGTCTGCGAAGGATCTTTCCAAACGGTTATGGAAGATTCTTCGCTTCGCTCAGAATGACACTAACTTTATCCAATTGACCCAGATCCTGATGTCATCCTGAGGATCCAGATCCCGATGTCATCCTGAGAACTCAGATCCCGATGTCATCCTGAGGAGCGGTAGCGACGAAGGATCTTATAAAATGATTCGGACGCCAAAAGTACTGAATCACTGTTATCATGTAATATATCGGCAGACACTCTCTGTAGTTTAGGAGCGCATTGTATTTTTTTAAAAACATTTTACCCGCCAGCAGACATTTTAAACCCGTGCATCCCTTTTAAGTGCCTGCATCCCCTTTTAAGCGCCCGCAGCCCTGTCTGCCGCGGCTGTGGCCAGCCTGTCGCAGCGCTCGTTTTCCTCATGACCGTTATGCCCCCTGACCCAGGTGAAAAGGAGCTCATGCCCCTCGGCGGCCTTTAACAGCCTCTGCCATAGATCCACATTCTTAACGGGCTTTTTATCTGAACCCCTCCAGTTATTTCTCTGCCAGCTCTCTATCCAGTTTTTGTTAAATGCGTTCACTACATACTGTGAATCGGAGATTATATTTACCCGGCAGGGCTTATTCAGCTTTTCAAGACCTGCAATAACACCCATTATTTCCATTCTGTTGTTCGTGGTCTCCGGAAAGCCCTCCGAATATTCTCGTTCATACACCACTCCCTTTTTATCCATATATCTCAAAATGGTTCCGTATCCGCCGGGTCCGGGATTTCCCCTGCTGGAGCCGTCAGAGTATAAGGTAACTTCTGTTATAGTTTCTTCCATACACCCTCCTTCAGGAATTCATCGCTCAATTCAAAGGCTTCCTTTGTTACCTCCTTATCCAGCCCCATAACGGAAAGCAGCATTATGGCATCCCTGGATCCGGTCCTGCCCTTCTTTAGCTCATAGGGGAAGCTTATGCCCTCCTCCGTCACATTCTCATCAAAGTGGTAATTCTCATATATATCTTCCAGGATATATGTCAGAGGCGTATCATGGGTCGCTGCAAAGCAGACCCGGGCTCCGGAAAAGCTTTTAAGCAATACAGACAGGGAGGCTATCCTCTCAACCGTATTCGTGCCCTTCAGTACTTCATCAAGAAATATAGCCATACAGGCGCCGGTTTTCAGTCTGTCGGCTATCCGTTTGATGGATTTTATCTCCGTTACATACAGGCTGTCTCCCTTCTCAATGCTGTCTCTTAAGGACATTGATGAAAAGATCTCCATCTGACAGAGGGACATTTTCCCGGCGGGAACGGTATAAAGCGTCTCTGCCAGTATAAGTGAAATCGCGGCAGCCTTTAGGAAGGTGGATTTTCCCGAGGCATTTGATCCAGTGAGAAGCATAAGAGATACGTTTTCCACGTCACAGGGCACCGGATCCTTAAGCATAGGATGATAGAGCCCGGAAAGCTCAATCCCTCCTTCTTCCTTAAACACGGGTTCACAGAAGGTTTTCAGCTCATCCCTTAGAAATGACAGGGATATCATTGAATCCAGGAAGCCCGTCACATTGAAAAGCTCCTCCACTGCTTCGTGCTTTTCCTTCAGACCGTCGAGTATCAGGTCAAACTTAATAAGATCTATATGAAAAAAAATCCTTATAAAATCAAGAGGGAGCTCAAGTAACCCCCCGGTCAGACGTTTTCCGCTTAATATTATCCAGGCGTTTCTGTCTATTCCCTTAAGAGAATCAAGTGCAGACTTAAGACGTGAATGGTACCCGCTTAATCCCTTCGGATCAATACGGAGGAGCCGCCTTATCTCCCTTATCTCCCTAATGAGATACCTTATAACGGGAATATAGCTTTCTATTTCCGCCCTTCGCCTGAAATAAAGCGTGACGTTTATTATAGAGGCCGCTATAAAAAGGATAAAGCCGGCAAAGGGATAGGTAAATATAAATGCGAGGGAAACTGCAGCAAGGAAAAGTAAGGAAAAATGCAGGATCAGGCTGTCTCTTCTTACACTATCAAGCTTTTTCAGCATCTCGTGGAAGCCGGAGCTTATTTTTTCATCTGTTTCAAAGGCTTTCCGGTATTCATCCCGAAGTGACGTATCTTCTCTGAAAAGCTCCGAAACCCTGCCCCTCTCCCTTAGCTCCCGGATACCGTCTTTTAAGACAAGAGGACGGCGGAGCATATCATAGAAATACTCTCCGCCGTTTTGTGAGCACGTGTTATTAAATCTTTCAAAAAAGAGATCCATCTCCAGATCATTCCAGGTAATATCGTCAATAAGTGCAGAATCATCCCCTTCCGCTTTTGAATAATAGTACCTCTTCAGGATCTCATATTCATCCCTGCCAAGCTTATGCAAAGCCGGCCTCCCTGTTTATACGGTCCGCCGTTTTCTTCACCTCTTTATATATCTCTTCCCTGTCAAAGCCGATATTATATTCTCCGTCCTCGTATCTTATGACACCGTCTACCATTGTAAGATATACGTTCTGCTTCGAGCCGGAGTAAACAATGTTCTTTACAATGTTGTTTTCCGGCTGCATATTCGGATATGAAAGATCCAGAACCACGATATCCGCCTTTTTCCCTGGCTTCAGACTGTCACACTCCGGTGTGCCAATGGCTCTTGCCCCGTCAGAGCAGGCCATCCTCAAAACATCGGCGGCATCAACGGCGGCAGCATCATTTTCCCTGAGCTTTGCGAGAGCGGACGTTAAAAACATCTCCCTGAACATATCAAGGCAGTTATTGCTGGCAGGACCGTCGGTTCCTATACCGAGAAGGATGCCCTCCCTCTGATACCTTTCTATCGGCGCTATTCCACTTGCGAGTTTAATATTGGATGCCGGATTGGTAATAACCGCAATATTCCTTGATCTCATGATCTCTATGTCATTATCGGAAACGTGTACTCCGTGGAAGAATACCGCGCCGTGATCAAAGAGACCAAGTGAATCCATATATTCAACGGGAGAAAGGCCGCCATGTCTCTCCCGGCAGCCCTGTACCTCGGATGCCGTTTCTGACATATGCAGATACAGAGGAGCCTTCAGCTCATGGACAAGGTCTGCCGTTTCTTTGAGCAACTCCTCGGAGCACGTATATTCCGCATGTATTCCGATCCTGAAGGAGCTCAGGTCACTTCCCTTATTTAATCTGTCGTACCAGTCCCTGAGCTTTACAAGGCTCTGGGAAAAATTGTTCATGCAGCCGCACTGAACACAGCGGATGCCCGTGTCCAGAACAGCCCTGTCGATCGAATCGGGAGTAAGGTACATTTCGCATATTTCCGTTACTCCGCCGCTTAGATACTCCATTACTGCGAGGATAGTTGCGTAGTAGATATCCTCCTCTGTAAGATGCGCCTCCCTCGGGAAAATCTGCTTATTTAACCAGTCGTCCAGCTTCATATCATCCGCAGCGGAACGCAGGAATGTCATTCCCGAATGGGTATGGCAGTTCTTAAAACCCGGCATTATAAGCTTGCCCTTAAGATCTATCTCCCGGTCAAAAACAATCCCCCGAAGGCTGTCGTCGTACCCGGGATCCGTCTTTCTTCCTGCATAAACAATGCTGCTGCCCTCCACGGCAACAGCAGCATTATCAATGATATTATAATCATCTCCATCTGCAAAAGGCAGAAGCTTCCCGTTATAGAATAGAGTATTCATACACTAAAACCCCTTTATTGAATCGATCACCAGCTTCTTGAACTGAGGCGCAGCCTTCTCACCGGCTTCAAGCACCTCTTCCTCTGTAAGCTTATGCTCCGATATACCGGCAGCCAGATTTGCTATACAGGAAACCGCCACTACCCTCATTCCGGCGTGGTGGGCGGCTATTGCCTCTACAACCGTACTCATTCCGACAGCGTCGGCCCCCATATCCTTAAACATCCTGATCTCGGCGGGGGACTCATAGGAAGGTCCCGTTGTCTGTATATAAACACCCTCCTTAAGGTCGATCCCGGCCTCCTTTGCCTTTGAACGCACCACATCACAGAGCTCAGGATCGTAAACATAGGTCATATCCGGGAACCTTACTCCCAGCTCCGGTATGTTCGGACCGATGAGGGGGTTCGGGACAAGGGACGAAATGTGTCCGGTCATAAGCATAAAATCCCCGGCCTTAAATGACGGATTTATGCCACCTGAAGCGTTGGTGAGAAAGAGGATCTCCGCCCCCATAAGCTTCATAAGCCTGGCGGGTAAGACAACATCCGTTATCGGATAGCCCTCATAGTAATGGATCCTTCCCTTCATACAGATGATATTCTTTCCTCCGAGGGTCCCGTATATGAACTGTCCCGCGTGTCCGGGAGCAGTCGATACCGGGAAGCCGTCAATGTCCTTATAATCAATAACACCCTTTACCTCTATATTGCCGGCAAAATCTCCGAGACCCGATCCCAGCACCAGTGCGATCTCAGGCTTAAAATCAGTTTTCCTCCTGATGTCCTCATAGCACCTCTTCAGCTTTTCGTATACCGCTTCCGCCATATTACCTGCAGTCCCCCTTTCCGTAAAAAGATCAGGAATCCAAATCATCCCTCAGTGCTTTTATCTTCTGCTTACGTTCAGGCACCTCGCCTCCGCCCTCTACTTCCTCGAGAATGCTGAAAGCAAGCTCCTTCTGATAGTCATTGATAAAAACGACACAGACCTCCTTTGATCCGTTATACTCATGCCTTTTGAAAAAGGGCACCTTCTCCCACTTTTCCAGGTATGAGATCCCCGCATTGACAAGACGCCTTATAAGGGCATCCTTCTTTTCCATATCAACTGTTCTTGTTAGTTCGATCTCGTTATTTACCATTCCGTCTCCATGTCATCCCGAGCGACAGCGAAGGATCTTCTCAGGAATGTACCCACACCGGATAACCCACAGGAACAACCTCATAAAGGGGAGGCATAAGTGAGGGCGGAACATTAATGCAGCCGTGGGAACCGTTTGTCATATAGATATTCCCGCCGAAATTACTTCTCCAGGAAGCATCATGTATCCCGACATTGTTCACTATCCTCATCCAATAGTGGACGAAGGACTCGTAATCCTCACCCTTTAAGGTTCTGTCAAGCTGTTTATACTGCACGGAGAACAGCCCTTCGGGCGTATTGTGTCCCGCTCTTACATTTCCGGTTACGACAGGTACCGCATAGGTTGCGATCCCGTTCTGGAAAAGTGTGAGTGTCTGTGTGCTGATATTTATATCAATATAGTTTCCACCGCTTATCTCCATATTTACCGGAGATGAGATAACACCCGTATTTTCCGGAACTGCTTCAGCAGTCGGCTGAACCTCTGCGGCAGCGGGCAGCTGTGGCAATATCGCAGCCGGATCAACCGACGTGTACTGAGGCACATGATTCCCCGGAAGTACCGTACCGCTTATGACACCGGTAAGATATGTTTCCTCCGCCGCCTGGTCTATCCGGGCAGTAGCGGTATTGTATCTCTCGGCAAGAGCAGCCACATACACATTGATTATCGCCGGATTCTGCCTGAAAAGCTCCAGTGTTGCAGAATCAATGGTAAGAACCTCTGCCTGCCCGACCGGTATCTCCAATCCCGTAAAAACATAATTTACGGTCATTCCCTCGGCTCTTGCCTCCTGCCCTCCCGCAAGCGGCAATAGCAGGAATGCCATCATAATTATGACGGCTATTTTTGTGGTTATCTGTTTCATATTCTCCTCCTGACCCTCATATCTGTTATGACTTCTTTATAACCCTGAATGTGGGTTCATTGTCCTCATCTTCATCATCATCCGGGTCATCCCCGTCATATAAAAGAGCGTCATCCGTATCCGTCTCCAAAGACCGTCCGAAAAAACTGCCTCTGTCTCCCCTTGAAGATACGGTTTCTTCGTCCCCTTCATTACCGGATTCCTTTATGGCTCCCCCGTCTCCCGCGGAGTATGATGCCCTCCTCAGATTCTTCTCTAACCGCTTTTTCTTAAGCTTTGCAGCCTCGTGACCCGATATCACGGCGATCATACCAATGATGAGTACTGCAGCCGGTATCTCCACGGCAGCCCTTAATACCGCATGCTCCAAATCCCCGGTTGCCCTGATACAGAGATATGCCTGCAGCAGTATCCCCGCAATGGTCGCAATAAGGAGATTTCCGCACCAGAGATATGCACTCCTCCTCCCTTCTGCAAAAACAGTATCCAGAAAAGCAATACCCATGGTGATCGGAAAGATTAAAAGTGCGCTCATCTCTGCAAGCCTGTACAGGAACATCCAGGCAAAGATCAGTATATAATTCAGGGTCAGCAGAAGAAGAGTTTTTCTTATTGTCACTTTACTACCAGATTAACGATCTTTCCGGGAACATAGATCTCCTTTATGAGGTTCCCGTCAAGTCTGTCCTTAACAGCTTCCTTCGCGGCAGCAAGAACCTCGTCCTTGGAAGCATCCGCAGAAACACTCACTGTTCCACGTACCTTTCCGTTGACCTGGATCGGAACCTCAATGGTATCCTCCTTCATTGCGGACTTATCTGCCTTAGGCCAGGCTGCCTTAAATACGGATTCGCTGTGTCCGAGCTGCTCCCATAGCTCCTCTGCCATATGCGGTGCAAAGGGGGCAAGTAAAATAACATATGTTTCCAGTGTCTCCCGGTCCACACCGTCAAGCTTTGCAAGTGCATTATTGAATTCCATAAAGCCGGAAACCACGGTATTCAATGAAAAGCTTTCAAGCCTTGTGGTAATTGTATCTATAAGCTTATGCCTTATCCGGATAAGCTCCTGACCGGCCTGTACGTCCTTATCCTTATTGTCCATAACCAGATTCCAGAGCTTAATGAGGAATCTGTATACTCCGTCTATACCTCTGTCATCCCAGGCACTGTCCTGCTGGGGAGGTCCTATAAAGAGCTCGTAAAGCCTCAATGAATCACAGCCGTAATCCCTTATCATATCGTCAGGACTTATTACATTACCCAAAGACTTACTCATCTTTACGCCCTTGGGTCCCAGCACCATGCCCTGATTAAAGAGCTTCAGGAATGGCTCCTCAAAGCCTACTGCGCCGATATCATAAAGGAACTTGGTCCAGAATCTCGAATAAAGGAGATGCAGTACCGCATGCTCCACTCCGCCGATATACATATCAACAGGCAGGAACTTATCCGCTTTTTCGCGGCTTAAGAGTGCCTCTTTATTTTTCACGTCAACATAGCGTAAGAAATACCAGGAGGAGCCTGCCCACTGGGGCATAGTGTTGGTCTCCCTCTTTGCGTCATGTCCACACTTCGGACACTTGCAGTTTACCCAGGAATCAATGGCCGCAAGAGGCGATTCTCCGGTATCCGTCGGCTGGTAGGACTCCACCTCCGGCAGAAGCACAGGAAGCTCCTCCTCGGGCACGGGAACCGCTCCGCAGTCAGGGCAGTGGATAATGGGAATAGGCTCTCCCCAGTATCTCTGCCTTGAAAATACCCAGTCGCGGATCTTAAAGTTTTTCTTCGCGCGTCCGAAGCCCTTTTCTTCCACAATGTGGGGAGCCTTCAGCTTAAGCTCCGCAGATTCCATACCGTTCCACTCACCGGAATTGATCATGGTGCCGTTCGCCTCGGTATAGGCCTCTTCCATATTCTCTATTTCTTTCCCGTCCTTCGCAATAACCTGAATGATAGGAAGATCAAACTTCTTCGCAAAGGCAAAGTCACGGTCGTCATGTGCCGGAACGCACATGATAGCACCTGTTCCGTAATCTGCCAGGACGTAGTCGGAAAGCCAGATCGGAACCTTCGCCCCGTTCAGCGGATTTATGCAGTAGGAGCCGGTAAAAACACCTGTTTTTTCTTTTCCCTGCAGCCTGTCCACATTGGACTTATTCGCCGAATCGGCAATGTACTTTTCCACCTCGGCCTTTCTGTCAGGAGTTGCGAGACCGAGGGAAAGCTCGTGCTCCGGTGCGAGTACCATAAAAGTGGCTCCGTACAGGGTATCGGGTCTTGTGGTATATACCGTTACCGCGTCGTCCCTTCCGTCGATCTTAAAATCAACCTCGGCCCCGTAGGATCTCCCGATCCAGTCGGTCTGCATCTTCTTTACCTTTTCGGGCCAGTCGAGGCCGTCAAGACCATCCAGAAGCCTGTCGGCATACTCCGTGATCTTCAGCATCCACTGGCGGAGATTCTTTTTCGTTACTTCACTGTGGCAGCGCTCGCATTTACCGTCAACCACCTCTTCGTTTGCAAGGACCGCGCGGCAGTGGGGACACCAGTTAAGCGGCATCTCCTTCTCGTATGCGAGCCCCTTCTTGAAGAGCTGCACAAAGATCCACTGGGTCCACCTGTAGAATTCCGGATCCGTGGTATTAAGCTCCATATCCCAGTCGTAGATAGCACCGATCTGCTTTACCTGGCGCTTGATATTCCTTATATTCTCCGCTGTGGAGATCCTGGGGTGCTGCCCGGTCTGTATGGCATAATTCTCAGCGGGAAGTCCGAAAGCGTCCCATCCCATCGGATGTACGATATAGTAGCCGTTCATCATCTTGTAACGGCTCCATACGTCACTTATCACATAGCCTCTCCAGTGTCCGACATGGAGACCCGCTCCCGAAGGATATGGAAACATATCCAGACAGTAATACTTCGGCTTTTTGCCGTCATCAGTATTTACGGGATGCTCCTCCCAGATCTTTGTCCACTTATCTTCTATTTCCGTATGGTTATAATTCACCGACATCTTCGATACTCTCCTTGAAATTCGGGCACACTCCGCCCTTAAAAATCAGTATTAACAAGTTTAATGTTCATGCTAATAAAAGTCAAGCGCATGCGTTTTCCCGGGTATTGTCTTTATGGGATGTTATTTCGTATAATCAATCAGGTTAGCAAGACAGATTCTTTAATATAATTCATCAGGAAGGAGAAACAATGGACAATTTTAACGAAGAAACATTGGGACTGATAATGGTATTTGGCGGATTCATTGCGGTATTTTTTATAATATGGCTGGTATTCTATCTCATAGATGCCATTGCAAGATATCGCTATCTGAAGATCAGGAGCTATGAAAATGCCTGGATGGCCTTTATACCCATAGTAAATATATGGGCTTCTGTGGAAGCGACCTACGGAAATACGGAAACAATAACCATATACGGCTGGAACGCACCTGCGATCGTTATGAAGCTCTGGCCCGTTGTGTGCTATATCCTTTCGATGCTTATCAATTTTCTGCCCATTGCCGGCAGCATATTGAGCCTCATTCTTTCTGTGCTGAATATCATAGTTCTCATTATGCTGTTCAAGGATATGATGGAAAGGCTGGACAACCCCCAGGACGGGTTTATGGCAGTGATCGCTGTAATAATACCCGTTATTTCATCCGCAGTTATCATTGACGGAACAAGGAAATTCAATGACGGTGACCAGAACTGGAAGGAAGACAGCCGGATACTGAAATCCCAGACTGAAACAAACGGTCCCCTCTCCTTTATGAACGGCAGTCACTGATAAGCTTACGGGACGGAGCTGTACGCCCCTCACTCCGGGATAACTCATTCAAACAGCCGGTACAGCTCCTCTCCCTCATTATCCGCCACAAGCTCATAATTCGAAAAAACATAGTCTTTTATATCCTCGTCGTCAAATTCCCACATACGCTCGCATATGATCCACTTTGGGGTTTCAAAGCGAAGCTTATTCATAACCTCGGTTTTTATATTCGGATCCAGATGGAGGAAGTAAGGGAGGTTAACCGGATACTTATTTGTGGGCAGTGTCTGGTTGACCTCATAATAGATCATTCCGGATTCAAGATTGTATATAGCGTCCCTCTCCCACTCAGGTACCAGCTCATAGATCTCCCGGCAGGCAAGAACCTGGCTCTTCCCTGTTTCCTCATCGAATATCATTATATTTTCCTTGAACTTGTCTACATTCAGATCCAGATAGCCAACGATAATGGTTGTTATTGCAAGAAAAGTTGCAAAAATACGGATATCCGGCCTGGAACCACTGCCGTCTGTTTTGGTATCGTTCGTTATCTTTTCTCCCGCGTCCTTCAGGATATAGATCATCATCACGGCGAATACCGGCATCTGGGTAAGAAAATAATAGAGATATGGTGTACCGAAATGAAGAGACAGGTATTGTATCACGGTAAGGATTAAGAGGTACATTTTCCTCTCCCCTTCACACCTGTCCCCGTTCTTCATACATATTCCGTAAATCAGAGCCGCATAGCAGATGAGAAGATTTCTTTCCCAGCCCAGGGAAAAAGGCTCATAGTAGTCCGTTGACCGTCTGAAGGCAAACAGAAAGGCACAATACAGAAAATCCTTCAGTGCCCCGTTAACAATAAAATATATGAAAATCGGGACAGATACTATGACCAGACCTTTAAGAAAATTCAGGGCACAGCATTTTATCGCCTCATAGTCCCTTTCCCTTATCAGTGTTATTAGAACGGTCAGCACAGAAGAAATGACGGCCGCGGCTATGGTGACCTTTGAATACAGGCATATTCCGAAGCCTATCCCCATAATAAGAGCTGCCCTGTCCTTTGAAAAAAACGCTTTCTCCCTGTTTTTTATATGATCCAGGGTAAGATATACCGCCGTGAAGGAAAAGGGCTGGAAAAGCTCTTCCACCGTGTTTCCTCCCCAGATAAGCGCATAGCCCGTAAAATAAAAGGAAAGAAGCACTGCCGCCGATAAAAGCCTGTTAAGAAAGAGCCTCGCGCTCTTCCACAGAAGGATCACCGTAAAAACTATGGAAATGCACTGTATTAAGAAGATCCCCGGCCTGTTCCTTATGATCAGCTGTCCCAGAGCCTCATAAAAAAAGAAAGCCGGTCCCTTTAGGTCAAAGTAATCCCTGTAGGGGACAAAGCCCTCGGTTATCGCTCTCCCCATCAGTGCATACCAGGAGGAGTCGTACCCGTATGCGTAAGGGTATAGAGGACTCGTCCAGCTCGAACACTGGAAAATATAGAGTATCCCCGTAAGCGCCACGAGGAAGTATTCAATCATTGTTTGTTTTAATTTACCCATACTACGATCAAGTCGCCAAAAGTCACATTTTGATTAAAAAACCCCCGAAGTCACCTGAAGAGACCCCGGGGGCAAAGTTTATTAATTAATGTTACTCTTCAATATTTTCGATCTTATCCTTCCGTGCCTCTATCTCCTTTGCCTGAACATCGGAAGGTGCGGGCTCGTAGCGATTGAACTCATATGAATACTCGCCTATACCGCCTGTCATGGAACGGAGATCCGTATTATAACCGAAGATCATACTCTCGGGTATCTCGGCCTCGATCACCTGCTTGCCTCCCTCTGTGGGATTCATGCCAAGTACACGGCCGCGGCGCTTATTCAGATCACCCATTACGTCTCCGGTGAACTGATCCGGAACCGTAACCTTCAGGGTCATAATGGGCTCCAGAAGTATCGGCGTTGCCTTCATAAACCCGTCCTTGAAGGCAAGCTTCGCAGCGGTCTTGAAGGACTGCTCGGATGAATCAACGGGATGATAGGAGCCGTCATAGAGGGTAGCTTTTACGCCGACAACGGGGTATGCGGCAAGGGGTCCCTTTTCTACGGATTCCGCAAGACCCTTCTCAACAGCGGGGAAGAAATTCTTCGGAACTGCTCCGCCCACAACCTTCTCCTCAAAGATAAAGGGCTTCTCCATATCTCCGCTGGGCTCGAATATGATCTTTACATCACCGAACTGTCCGTGTCCGCCGGTCTGCTTCTTGTATCTTCCCTGAACGTCGGATCTTCCCTTGATGGTCTCACGGTACGCAACCTTCGGGGTCGAAAGCTCTATCTGAACCTTGTACTCGCTTTCAAGCTTAGCCTTTACAACATCTATCTGCTGGTCTCCTATGCCGTAGAGCAGTGTCTGGCGGTTCAGCGAATCATTGACGTTTCTGAGGGTAAGATCCTCTGCGCACATCTTCGCAAGTGCCTGTGAGATCTTGTCCACATCGCCCTTATTAACAGGCCTGTAACGTACAGCCGTATAAGGTGTTGAGATAAGCGGCTTTCCGAACCTTATGGCTGTTGCCTTTGTTCCAAGTGAATCTCCGGTCTTTGTAACGGCAAGCTTAGCAAAGGCACCGATATCACCGGCATGGAGCTCCGGTACCTCAATAGCCTTGTTTCCGCACAAGGTGTAGAGCTTACCCGTCTTCTCCTCCGTATCCTCGTTTACGTTATACAGGGCATCACCGCTCTTGATAACGCCGGAGCATACCTTGAAGAGTGAGTACTTTCCGATGAAAGGATCTATTATGGTCTTCCAGACTATAGCTGTCTTAGGCTTTGAGAAATCATAGTTGGCTTCGAATACCTCGGAGCTGGCTGTATCGATACCGGCCATCTTCCTGCCCTCGGGGCTCGGAAGATACTTCACGCAGTCATCAAGCAGTGTATATACGCCGCGTACAAGAGTATTGCTGCCCATAGTTATCGGAACTATGGTGCCGTCACATACACTTGCGTGGAGAGCGGCCCTGATCTCAGCCTCGGAGAAGGTATCTCCTCCGAAATACCTGTCCATGAATTCCTCGCTGGTCTCGGCAACGGCTTCCATAAGGGAATCCCTGTAGGTCTGAAGGTTTTCCTTTGAGTACTCGGGTATATCGCACTCAACGGCTTTTCCCTTGTCATCCCAGCGGAAAGCCTTTTCTGCCACAACATTTACGTATCCCACGAACTTCTCATCCTCTCTGATGGGGAAGTGGAAGGGCGCTATCTTTTTTCCGTAGAGGTCTGTAAGCTCCTCAAGAACATTCTTGAATGAAGCATTGTCAATATCCATATTTGAAACATAGATCATTCTGGGAATATTGTACTTGTCGCAAAGCTCCCATGCCTTCTTCGTACCTGTCTCGACTCCTGCCTTGCCGTTAACAACGATTATTGCGGAAGCGGCAGCGGTTGCAGCTTCTTCCACTTCGCCGACAAAATCAAAGAATCCCGGGGTATCCATGATATTGAGCTTTGTGTCCTCCCATTCGATGGGGATCAGGGAAGTACTGATGGAGAATTTTCTCTTCTGCTCTTCCTTGTCATAGTCACTGATGGTGTTTCCATCGGCAACGGTTCCCAGTCTCGTTGTAAGCCCCGAAAGATTGGCCATTGCTTCCACAAGGCTGGTCTTTCCGGAGCCGCCGTGGCCCAGGAGGACAATATTACGGATCTTTTCTGTTGTGTAAACCTTCATACGGAAATTACCTCCAATAAAATATAGTCGTGCAAGCCGCCGGGATCCTTCCCCGGCACCTCAGGCAAGCACGACTATTTTACCAAATTTTCTTATAATTAACAATGGTTTTTGTGTAATTTGACAATTTGACGGGCTAAACGCATCAGGCTCTCCAGAAAACGTGCTGACTGTATATCCGCACAGGCACGAATCTATTTAAGGAGCAGATCCATATCCCTGTAAAAGAAAGGAAATGAGATGCCAACGCAGGAAGCGTCCAGTATCTCAACGGGTCGTACATCCGAATTTATAAGGGCGGCAACGGAAAAGCTCATGGCGATCCTGTGATCCTTTGCGGTTTCAACAGAGGCTCTGTGAAGGGGCTTTCCCCCGTGGATCACCATACCGTCCTCTCTTTCCTCAGCGTCCGCACCCATAGCCTTCAGGTTATTTACGGTAAGGCTTATCCTGTTTGACTCCTTTACCTTAAGCTCCGCCGCATCCTTTATCACTGTCTCACCTTCGGCAACAGCGGCAACAACCGCGATAAGCGGAAGCTCGTCTATAAGAGACGGGATGATATCCCCCCCGATCTCCACACCCTTAAGAGAGGGAGAATAGCTTACAATAAGGTCCGCTGATCTCTCACCGGATTCATAACACTCGTTCTCTATCTTTATATCGGCACCCATATCCCTGAACACCCTTAAGACCCCGTCCCGGGTGGGATTGATGCCCACGTTTCTTAAAACCACCTCCGACCCGGGAACGATAAGAGCTGCCCCGATAAAATATGCCGCACTTGAAATATCACCCGGTACAACTACCGGAATACCGTAAAGCTCCCTTCCGGGCCTTATGGTGGCCTTTGGATCAGCCTCACTTCCCGCTGTAATGTCCGCTCCGAAGGCAGAAAGCATAAGCTCCGTATGGTTTCTGGAGAGGGCAGGTTCGATAACGGTTGTCTCTTTATCCGCATACAGCCCGGATAAAAGGATCGCGGACTTTACCTGGGCAGACGCAACCCTTGTCCTTATACTGCCCCCGTGAAGCTCCCCCTTTTCGATGATAAGAGGCAATAGTCCGTTTCCGTTTTCCGATCTTAAGGAAGCCCCAAGGGTATTAAGCGGTTCTATAACCCTCTTCATCGGCCTTCTGGAAAGAGAAGCATCCCCTGTGAGCATACTCTCAAAATCCTGACCCGCAAGGATCCCGGAAATCAGCCTTGCCGTAGTCCCCGAATTCCCGCAGTCCAGAGGATGCGCGGGCTTCTTTAATCCCCGGAGACCCCTGCCGTGAACAAGGATGTACTCCCCTTTTTCATCCGTTCCCTCCTCTATATCTATGCCCATTGCGCGGAAGCAGTTCATTGTGGATATGCAGTCTGCACTCTTCAAAAATCCCCGGATCAGGGTATCTCCCGCAGCTATTGAGCCAAACATCACGGCTCTGTGTGAAATTGATTTGTCTCCCGGCACCTTAAGCTCACCCCGGAGACCGCTTGTAGCATGTAATATCTTCATGTCCTGCTGTAAATCTTATATCCTTTCTCCATAAGGTCGGCGATGCCAAGAGCCATGGACTCCCTGTCATAAAACTCTATGCGGAGCGCTCCTTCCTCATATATCCTGTTATGGACTATACCAATATTCTTTATTGAAAGTCCATGAGCCGAGAGAATGGTGGCAACAATGGCTATGGCACCGGGTTCATCCTCCACATCAATATGTATAACATATGTTTTCTTTATCGGACCCAGAGGTGCATCGGGAACGGAATCCCTGTAGTTCTTTGCTTCTTCAAAGATCCCCTTAAGATCCTCACCCCTTTTTTCCTCAATAAGCTCCCGGGTCTCCGACAGCATTTCGATATACTTATCCAGAAGAGACGTAATATGCTCCGGATTTTCAAGGCAGATCTGCTCCCACATTACGGGATCGGATGATGCAATACGGGTAATATCCTTAAAGCCTCCGGCGGCTATGGCCTTCATGTACTGCTCCGGGGAATCCTCCCTTTCGATAAGCCTCACAAGTGTATAGGCTATCATATGGGGAACATGACTTATTGCCGCAGTTACACGGTCGTGCAGCGAAGGGGAGAGCACCAGCGGAATGGCTCCGAGCTTTCCTACCAGCTCCTCATATCTTTCGATATGCCTTTTTTCAGCATTATCCCCGGGGGTAAGAATATAATAGGCATTCTCGATAAGGCGGTCGTTTGAATTCTTATATCCGCTCTTTTCGGATCCCGCCATAGGATGTCCGCCTATAAACACGGCATCCCCGGCGTATTTTTCCACCGCACTGTGAATAACACCCTTTACCGAACCCACATCGGTCAGTATGGTATCAGACCCGAGAAAAGGCTTCAGGCGGGACAGATACTCCGTATTGGTTTCCACGGGTGCACACAAAAAAATAAAATCACAGTCCCTGAAGCTGTCATCAAGCTTCAGAGTACCGTGATCAATGATCCCTTCCTGAAGAGCGCAGTCAAGAGTTTCCTTTGACCTGTTCAAAGCTGTGATATAAGCATCGGGGAAGACCCTCCTAATATTCTTCGCAATGGAACCTCCGATAAGCCCGAGAGCAATAAAGCCTGCTTTCAGACGTTTACTCATTTCCTGTCTATGCCGCTCCTTTCCGTCAATTGTTATCCTGCCGCCCGATGTGAGCGGCGTAGACCCTTTGATGCGACGCTCTTCAGCGGCATCAAAGCAAGTTTGAAAGTTTTCTTTCAAACTTCTTCATCCCTTCTGGATTCAACATAGGCAACGCTTGCAACTACCGCGATCATTATTCCGACTGCAATAAGCGTCATAACACCAAATGCCGATAAAGCAACAACCACTCCGATATTCATTAGTTTTCTCCTGTTCTATTCAATGATTCGGACGCCAAAAATCACATTTTTACAGCATCCTGTACAGCCCTTGAAAGATAATCAATCTCCCATATTGAGGGCATTCTCCATAATGCTCATCAGCTCGTCACGCTCTTCCTCTTCGGTCTTTGGGACATTCCCCGCCTGATCGGAATAATCCTGATAGGTCTCATATACCTCTATCCTGCAGGCGTCAGTCTCCGGCATTCCGATGAAAACACCGCCGTAGATATTTCCCTCCTCCTGATGACTGACCCTGACCACATTAATGAAGGCCGGGATAACATCACCGGTCCAGATCTTTATATTCGCCTTGTAGATCACGCCGTTCATAAGCTCCTGCCGGCAGATGAATCCCACGCCGGCCTTTGAGATATCCAGGACCTCAACGGGGATACCGATACCGCTCTCATCATCTACCCGGGTCATAAAAAGCTTGACGCTGAGCGTGTGCCTTTTATATTTTCTTCTGTTTAAGCCTATTTCTCCCATACTGTCCTCCAAAACTACCCCTCCCCGTTCCGTACTTCCCTCAAAAAACGGAACGTCAAAACAAACACCAGCTAATTATAAAATAAAATGAATAAATATACAATCTTTACATAATAAACATCGCATCCCCGAAGCTAAAAAAGCGGTAGCGCTTATCTATAGCGTCCCTGTAAGCATTCAGTATATTCTCCCGTCCCGCAAGGGCGGAAACCAGCATAAGGAGCGTGCTTTCCGGAAGATGGAAATTTGTGATAAGGCAGTCCGTCACCTTGAATCTGTAGCCGGGATAGATAAAGATATCGGTTTCCTCCCCGTCAACAGCCCTTACGGTCCCATTTTCGTCCGCAGCGGATTCAATGGTCCTGCAGCTGGTGGTTCCCACAGAGATCACCCTTCCGCCTTCCCTCTTTGTATCATTGATGATCCCGGCAGTTTCCGGACTCACATAATAGATCTCGCTGTGCATGCGGTGATCCAGGATATTATCCTCCTTTACAGGTCTGAAGGTACCCAGTCCCACATGAAGGGTAACATATGCTATCTTTACACCCTTTGCGGCTATCTCAGACAGAAGAGCTTCCGTGAAGTGAAGTCCCGCCGTTGGAGCGGCTGCAGATCCGTCATACTTTGCGTACACGGTATTATATCTGTCACGGTCCTTTAGCTTATGGGTGATATATGGAGGAAGAGGCATTTCCCCGAGCTTATCCAGCACCTCCTCAAAGATCCCGCTGTATTCAAAGCGTACAAGCCTGTTGCCCCCATCGAGAACGTCAGTTATTTCCGCCTTTAGAAGACCGTCACCGAAGCTTACCCTGGCGCCTGGCTTCAGCTTCTTCCCCGGCCTCACTATGGTTTCGAAGCTGTCGCCGCTTTTCCGCTTTAATAAAAGGATCTCCACAGCGGCACCGCTGTCCTCCTTTACCCCGAGAAGCCTCGCAGGTATGACCCTGGTATTATTAAGCACAAGGCAGTCTCCGGGAAAGAGGTATTCGATCATATCCTTAAAATACCGGTCCTCTCTCTCCCCGCTCCTTTTGTCAAGTATCATAAGCCTGGATCCATCCCTGTTTTCCAGGGGATCCTGGGCAATAAGCTCTTCCGGAAGCTCGTAAAAATAGTCTTTTCTTAAAAGAGCGCTCATGACCTAAGCTCTATTCCCATTCCGTTAAGACCGTTAAGTATCTTTTTCATTACGGAGTTGACCTCATCATCGGACAGAGTCTTTTCGGGGTTTCTGAATACCAGAGTGTACGCCATCGACTTATGTCCTTCCTCGATCTGGCTTCCCTCATAGATATCAAAGAGCTTTAAGCTCTCCAGAAGCTTTCCGCCTCTTACGCGTATCATATTCTCGATGTCACCTGCGGTGATCTCTTTTTTTACAACCATTGAGATATCACGGTTGACAGCCGGGAATTTCGCAATCCCCTTAAACTTCCTGTCAAAGGTCGCTCTCTTTACTATTTCCGGCATATCGATAACGGCAACATACACACGCTCGGATATCTCATAATTATTCCTGACAACGGGATGCAGTTCTCCAAGGTACCCGATAACCGTCCCGTCATAAACAATATTTGCCTGACGTCCCGGATGCAGGAATGACTTTCCGCTCTTCGCATCATAAACCGGAAGCAGGGTTAATCCGCTCTTTATAAGAAACTCTTCCACAACCCCTTTCATGTCGTAGAAGTCCCCGTCGCCGTAAAAGCCCAGGGCAAACTGCATTCTTTCCGAGGGATAATCATTTAGGGGCAGGCTCTTCGGGATATAGATATTCCCGAGCTCATAAAGCCTCACATCCTTATTTCTCCTGTTGAAATTGACGGAGAGACTGGTAAGGAGCCCGTTCAATATCACGGTTCTCATAATTGAGAAGTCTTCTCCGAGGGGATTACTGATCTTTATTGCCTGTCTTTCAGGAGCATCCGCAGAAAGGAGGAGCTTGTCAAATACCTTCGGGCTCTCCATAGAATAGCTCATGCACTGTGAGAAGCCTGCATATTCTGCCACATCCCTTGCAACCCCTTCTATCTGCAGCTTCAGAGGCATTCCTCCGCCCTCAGCGCCCGACTTCGGCAACGTAACCGGGATCTTATCATAGCCGTAGAATCTGGCAGCCTCCTCGGCAATGTCCGCAAAGCCCAGGAGATCCTGCCTGAAGGTGGGACAGATAAGCTCCTTATTATCCTTATCATACTCTATTTCAAGGCGCTCAAAGTACTTAAGCATATCCTCCGACGGAATATCGGTTCCTAAAAATTCATTTATCCTTTCAGGTTCAAATCTGATATGCTTTCTTTCCGGCAGCGCATCGTGAACATCAACCATGCCTTTAAGAACCTTACCGCATTTAAGCTCCTCCACAAGAGCGCAGGCACGGTTTATCGCGTCGAGGGCATTATTGGCATCAAGTCCCTTTTCGAAAATACCGGAAGCATCGGTCCGAAGACCTATCCTCTTCGCGGATTTCCTGATATTAGGCCCGTTAAATGTGGCAGCTTCGAATAAAACCTCTTTGACATCACCTGTTATCATGGAGTTTTCTCCTCCCATTATACCGCCGATACCGATCTCCTTCTCTCCGTCGCAGATCATCAGGACCTCACTGTCAAGGTTTCGCTCATTTCCGTCAAGGGTGGTGAATTTATCACCGTTCTTGGCTCTTCTCACTATTATCTTATTTCCGGCAATGGTGGAAAGGTCAAAGGCGTGCATGGGCTGACCGTACTCCATCATAACGTAATTCGTGATATCCACGAGGTTATTTATGGGTCTTATTCCCGCTGAACGGAGCCGCTTCTTCATCCAGTCCGGAGATTCCCCTATCGTAACATCTGTTACTACCCTGGCTATATACCTTGTGCAGAGATCCTTATCCAGTATCTCAACGCTTACCCTGTCGGATGCGGATTCTTTTGCATCCTCACCTGTTACAGGCACTTCGGGCATATGGAAGGCCTTGTCAAAGCTCGCCGCAGCCTCCCTCGCAATACCGAGGACACTGTAGCAGTCCACACGGTTTGAGGTGATCTCATATTCAAACACCGTATCGTGGAGCCCCAGATATTCTATGGCATCAGTACCCGGAATGCTGTCCTTCGGCAGTATATATAGTCCGTCCTCCGGAGCGTCGGGAAAAACATCCCTGCTCTGGCCCAGCTCCTCTATGGAGCACATCATTCCGAAGCTTTCCACTCCCCGGAGCTTTCCGGCCTTTATCTCTATGCCGTCCTCGGGCAGGGGGCCGCCGTCGTGTCCTCCTGCAACCTTTCCTCCGTCAAGTACCACAACAACATGGTCTCCCTCTTTCACGTTGGGAGCCCCGGTCACTATCTGCACGGTCTTTTCTCCGACATTTACCTGGCACACTATGAGCTTGTCGGCATCCGGATGCCTCTCTATGGAAAGCACCTCTCCGACAACTATCTTTTCAAGGTTTCTGTCAAGTCTCCTGAAACCCTCCGTTTTTGTACCGGTCAGAGTCATCCGGTCCATAAATTCCTGATCGCTGACCTGAAGCTCCGGTACATATGCTTTTATCCAATTAAGTGATGTATTCATTTATTCTCCTTCTGCTTCTGCCTTCTATATTTTCCTGCACTATACTTTGTCATCCTGGGCATCCGTAAATCTTTCTAAGCGTCCATATGTCATCCCGGGCATCCGTATATCTTTCTAAGCATCCATATGTCCTCCCGGGCATCCGTATATCTTTCTAAGCGTCCATATGTCCTCCCGGGCATCCGTATATCTTTCTAAGCGTCCATTTGTCATTCTGAGGGCGTAGCCCGAAGAATCTTAGAATTGTGATAAAAATCTCACATCATTTTCATACATAAGGCGCATATCATCTATCTCATACTTAAGAAGTGCGATTCTTTCAAGCCCCACTCCGAAGGCGAATCCCTTGTATTTAAGGGGATCTATCTTACTCATTTCAAGTACATGGGGGTGAACCATACCGCAGCCCAATATCTCGATCCAGCCCTCACCCTTACAGAAGCGGCAGCCCTTTCCTCCGCATTTAAAGCAGGAAACATCCATTTCCGCAGAGGGTTCCGTAAAGGGGAAGTGGTGTGGTCTGAATTTAACCCTTGTATCCGCTCCGAAAAGTTCCTTCGCAAACTGGGTAAGAGTACCCTTCAGATCCGAAAAGGTTACCTGCTCATCGATCAGAAGCCCCTCCACCTGATGGAAAACAGGTGAATGGGTTGCATCCACCTCGTCCGAGCGGTAAACCCTTCCCGGGCTTATCATCCTTATGGGGAGACGCCCCTTTTCCATTTCATGCACCTGTGCGCCGCTGGTCTGGGTCCTTAAAAGCATCTCTCCGTTAATGTAAAAGGTATCCTGCTCATCCTTTGCCGGGTGATCCGCAGGGATATTCAAAGCCTCGAAATTGTAGTAGTCCTTTTCAACCTCCGGACCTTCCACAACCTCGTATCCAAGGCCGATAAAGATCCTCTCCATCTCTTCAAGGGCGATCTGGTTAGGATGCCTGTGCCCCATTGGACGCCTTTTTGCAGGAAGGGTCACATCTATGGTCTCTTTTGCCATGGCGGCTTCCATAGCAGCACTTTCCAGCCTTTTCTTTGTCTCCTCAAGGGATCTCTCTATCTCCTCCCTGAGCTCATTCACCATCTGTCCGACCTTCGGCCTGTCCTCGGCAGCCACATCCTTCATTCCCTTAAGAACGGCTGTAAGCTCTCCCTTTTTTCCGAGGAAATCCACCCTTGCTGCATTGAGCTTTTCAAGGTCAAGGCTTCCCTCTATCCTTTTTCTGGCCGCAGCCCTTATTTCATCAAGCTTCTCTTTTATCATCTTAAAATCTCTCCTGAATATAATGTTGTCGGGGTCAAAAGCCGATATCCGGATCGTTCCGAACTTCGTCTCCCGGTAACTATCAAACTTTAACAGTATATACTGTATTTCTGCATAATTCAATACAAAAAGGCCGCCAAACTGGCAGCGGAAGAAAACAGGGTATATAATGTATCACATGCATTTCGTTGACGCAAAAGGAATACTTACGGGAAGCGCACCCTTTCTCGGAATGAATATCTACCGTGGTTGCTCCCATGGCTGTATTTACTGTGACAGCAGGAGCCGCTGTTATAATTTCTCCCATCCCTTTGAGGATATAGAGGTTAAGCAGAACGCACCGGAGCTTCTGGAAAAGGCGCTCCGATCCAAAAGAAAAAAATGTATGATAGGGACAGGAGCCATGTCTGACCCCTACCTTCACTGTGAAAAGGAGCTTGGCCTCACCAGGAAATGCCTTGAGATCATACATAAATACGGTTTCGGAGGTTCGGTCCTGACAAAATCCGACCTTATCCTCCGTGATATTGACCTGATCGATGAGATAAACAGATCCACGAAATTCGTCGTACAGATGACCCTCACAACCTACGAAAGAGGTCTCTGCAAAATACTGGAGCCCAATGTCTGCGACACCCTGCGGCGTATAGAGGTTTTAAGCCTGATGCAGGAAAGAGGCATTCCCACGGTTGTCTGGCTGACCCCCATACTCCCCTTTATAAACGACACGGAGGAAAACATAAGAGCCATCTTAAATGAATGTGTAAGGGCCGGCGTGCAGGGCATAGTCTGCTTTGGCATAGGACTTACCCTCCGGGAGGGCGACCGGGAATACTATTACGCTGCTCTTGATAAGCACTTCCCGGGATTAAAAAGAAAATATGCGGAAAGATATGGGAATGACTACCACCTTCCCTGTCCGGATGAAAAAAGACTGTATGGTATCCTTCAGAAGATCTGTTCAGAAAATGATATCATTTACGATCCGGATAAATGCTTTAAGCATATTGCAGCCATCCCCGAGAAATATGAGCAGCTGAGCCTTTTCTAGCATCGACGACCGACGATAACGCAGCGTATGAGTAATCAGACAAGCGAATGTGCCAGTTAATTATTATTCGGTGTACTAGTTACAGATGGTCGGAATACTAAAAAAAAGTCCGGTTAAAAAAGCAAGAAAAGAGGAAAGATACATAAGAGTATTGATCCTTTTTATATCTCCGGGAACGCTATCCCTCTCAAACTCAGCGCCGATAAAGGGTTTATCGGATAATACCCCCTTATAATATGCTGGACCTGCGAGCTTAAGCTTTAGTGCCCCGGAAGCTGCGGCCTCGGTCTGTCCGGCATTTGGACTCTTTAATATGTTCCTGTCACTGAGCCATATCCTAAATGCATTTCTTCCGCTGAATCCCGAATGAATGAAGGCTGCTGCTATCATAAAAAGCGCCGCAAGTCTCGATGGTATGAAATTCAGGACATCATCAAGCCTCGCCGCAGCTTTGCCGAAATATTCATATCTTTCATTCCTGTAGCCTATCATGGAGTCAAGGGTATTCACGGTTTTGTAGACCACTGCCCCCACAGGCCCAAAAAGAATAAGATAGAACATGGGAGCGATGATCCCGTCTGAGCTGCTCTCCGCCACGCTTTCCACGGCAGCCCTTATTATCCCTGCCCTGTCAAGCTTTTCCGTATCCCTGCCAACTATCATTGAAAGCTCTTTTCTCGCGCCTGAAAGCCCATCCTCCCTTTTCAGAGCATCATATACCTTCATACTGCTTACCTTAAGGCACTTTATGGCAAGGCACTGCCAGGAAAGCAGGGCACCAAAGATAACTCCCGCTATCCTGGACAGCTTTGAAATGAAATACAGTAAAAAAAAAGATAACGCTGTCGCCGAAAGGAGGCAGATAACCACAAGAATGAGCCCTCTTAGAAATTCCTGAAAAGGCCTGCCTTTCCTGTACAGAAGCTTCTCAAGGATCGAGATCTCTCCCCCCATGAGCCTTACGATATGAAAAATGCCCTCGGGATCTCCTATGATAAGATCCAGGAGAAAGCCGGCGGCAAACATATAAATACAGTCTTTATTAAAAATCATAGGTGTTATTTTATCTTCATTCCTATCCCGCAGAAAACACGGTAAACCTCATCTGCTTCCTTTGAAAGGGCGGTAAGGCGCCTGTTATAGGCCTCCCTCTTCTGTATAAGGGCTGTATCTGCCGGCACTATGCCTGAAGCGTTCTCCTCAGCGATAATGACAATATTCCCCTGATCAACGAAAGAGTCCCCGCCGGAGCAGCATTTCCCGGTAGATCCCTGCACCCCGCACCCGGATTGCCGGATCTCGTCAAAATCAATGATCTTCGAATCTCCGAAATGCTCTGCAGCGTAGTCATGCTTTCCCTGATATTTCCCGCCGATTATCAATATCATATTATCAGATCCCCAAAGCCGGCACCAAATGTCCGTCCAGTTGTCATTCCTGGCAGCCCGCCCGTCATTCCTGGCAGCCCGCCTGTCATTCATGGCAGCCCGCCCGTCATTCTGAGTTTCCTCCCCTTTGTCATTCTGAGCGAAGCGAAGAATCTTCTGCTTCCGGTGGAAAGATCCTTCGTCGCTCCGCTCCTCAGGATGACACATTCTTATCCTTTCGCTCCGCTCCTCAGGATGGAAAAACGTCCCGTGGACGTTTTTCGGGCACGTTTTGACGAGCAAAGCGCGTCAGTGCCCCGCGACGGGGCGTTCATTATGAAACAGCCGCTCCCTTCCAGACGATCTCGCAGCCCGCCGCCACCTCAGTGACCCTGTCTGCCAGGGCAGCGATACCCCTGTGGAGTGAAGCGAGTCCTTTCAAATACATAGAAGCTTCATCCTTATAATCAATGCCGTCCCTGAAAATATCATCACTGACTATAACCAGATTTCCGAAACAGCCGGCGATCTTCTCAATGTCATTTAATACCCTTACAGACGCTTCCGGATCAAATAAAAAACAACCTTCCGCAGTATCATCAGTATCAGGGGAGCTGAACATCTCGTTTGCAAGAAGGTCACTTAAGGCTTCCAGGAGAACCGTACATTCTTTTCCCGGCGGGAAATCACCCCTCTCCGTTGTCAGATCCGGAAGTGCCCCTATACCGGAAGGCCTCTCCAGGGTGATAAAGCCTTTTCCCTTCCTTCGTTCCCTGTGGCGCCTTATCCTTGCATCCGCTTCCTCCCCGGAATTAACCATGGTTGCGAGATAAATAAGTCCATTTTTCCCTGAACCCATTCCGGAATTCTGCCGATGAAAGCCGCTGTAAAGTCCAATGGCTCTGTTTTCGGCAATCTCTGACTTTCCGCTGCCGCTTCCTCCTAAGATAAGCTCAAGCATAAGCTGTCCACCAATTCCTTATGCTCCTGCCGGATTTCCTGCTGTACATCCCGGTGAAGCCCATATCTCATTCATCCCCTCCGGCCGTACATCTTGATGAAGCGCATATCTCCTCCATTTCCTCAGGTGTGCAGCGCAGGAATTCATCCGGCCGTATGGTCCTGTCATCCACATAAAAGCCCTTGTGTCCAGGCCAAACCTTTCCGAAAACTATCTCATCATAAGGGATATCCCATTTTTTAAGCCAGGCTCTTAAGACCGGCTCCGTATGCTTATGGATAAGCGTGAGATCCCCCTTGAAGCTGTTCATATTTCTGGAGGTGTAAAGTATTATCCTTGCACCCTTGTCCCGTAAGGCACGTATCTTCTCTACAATATCGGGGAAGGGTACGAGATCCTCGTACCTTTCCTCTTTTTTCTTTATCGGACAGATGGTTCCATCCACATCAAAAACAAACGAGTATTCTTCGAACATTACCTCTGACCCTGCTTCACTTCCGGATTAGTGTGATCTATCCGGCTACTCTTTCTTTACTTTTCGGCTAATAACCTTGTTATTTCCAAAACATCCCTGTGCTTCAGGTCACGCGGTTCAAAACGTATCGCTGAATACACCAACTGCATTATAAACCCTGCTCCAAAGGTACTGATAACGGTTCCAATTCCCACAGGACCTCCAAGAAGCATTCCGATAAGAAGCACTGCTGCCCATAAAATAATCTCTACCGCTCCGATCGGAACTTTTGACATCCGTTTTCCAAGACCGACCAGCAGGGCATCCCTCGGCCCGCAGCACTGCTCACTTTTCATATAAATCGCCATACCGACAGCCATAAACACAAAGCCGGTAAGCATTATCAGGATGCCTGACCACAGAGCACTGTTCAGGGGGAAGGGATTGAAGCTATTGAAAAACTGGACAAAGTTTCCTGTAAGCAAAGCATCTGTTATTGTTCCGAAACCGATCCTTTCCTTCAGGATAAGGTCTATTCCTATTATGACCAGTGCCATTATGGTCATTGAGACTCCGTAATTAAAGGGGGTATGATAGGAAATTCCCATTCCGAGGCAGTCCCAGGGCGCAAGTCCTATATTTGCAAATATGGTCAGATGAACGCCGAACGAAAAAACAAAAAGTCCGGCAACTATCCTCATCCATTCGAAAAAAATCTTTTTTCTCATTACTCCTTATCTTCCTTATAGGAATAGGGTTCATCAAACACACTCTTACCCTTTCGGACATTATTCATCATAAGAAGAAGATGTATCATGACCGGGACAAAAACCGTGCATACAATGGAGGCCATTAAAAGCCTTCCGGTATCCGGATGGTTCATTATCGCAAAAATAAAGGTAAGTAGATATAAAAGCACCAGTATTACTATGCCTGCTATGGCAAGGATCCGTTTAAACATACTTAATCTCCGCTGATTAATCATTTTATCCCATTAAGTACTATCTGTATACTGCGTTTCCCGCGGAACTCGTTTATTTCCAGACTGTATACGATCTTGAACTTCCTCATTCCGTTCTTCTCGATATACTCCTTCCTGTCCGCTGCATCGGTTCCGAAATAGATACATTCGAAAAAAGCGCTGCCGTCATTTATCCGTCCCTTAAGCACATTCCCGCTTTTCCCGAGGATGGAGAGATCCTTTATATCCACGTCCCTCGCCGCAAAGACGGGCTTCTCGTTTCCGGTACCGAAGGGTTCCAGCTTTTTCAGCTCCTCAATAAGCTCATAATTCACAAAGGAAAGTGGCAGCTCCATATCGATCTTAAGCTTGATAATAAGATCCTCTTCCTTAAGAGTCGTATTCGCATTAAGCCTCTCCCTCAATTCTCCGAGTCTGTCTGCCGGAATGGAAAGCCCTGCGGCCATAGCGTGACCTCCGAAGCGGATAAAAATATCTTTTACGGCGCTCATTTCCTCGAACATATTGTAGCTGTCGATCGAACGTCCGGAGCCCTTAAGGCAGGGAGTTTCATCAAAGGTTTCTCCCGGAGTTAATATAAATACAGGCTTTCCGGTCTGTTCCCTGACCTTCCCCGCAACTATTCCCGCAATGCTCTCATGACAGTCCTTAAGAAAGATCACAAGAACCCTGTCCCTTTGGTACTCAGGAGTTCCGGCAAGTCTCAATGCTTCAAGGACTCCCTTTTCCGTAAGGCTCTTTCTGCTGTCGTTCATTTCCTTCAGGATAACAGCCTTTCCGTGGGCCTCTTCCTTATTCTCGCATAACAGAAGCTCCAAGGCATCATCAGCCTCCCCGAGCCTCCCTGCAGCATTAAGGCAGGGTCCCAAGATAAATCCCACATGATAGGGAGTCAGCGTCTTTCCTTCCAGCTGGTTAAGTGAAATAAGAGACTGAAGGCCGGGATTACGCGTTAATTCAAGCCTTTTTAAGCCTTCCTTTACAAGAACCCTGTTTTCCTGTGTAAGAGGCATCACATCCCCGATGGTGGCAAATGCTGCGATCTCAAGAAAATCTCTGTAACCCTCAGGCGGAATACCCATTCTGTCAAAAAGGCAGCTGATAAATTTGTACGCGACATACGCTCCGCAGATCTGCTTACAGGGATAGTCGCAGTCCTCTCTTTTCGGATCCACTGTTGCATCGGCCGGCGGCAGAAGCTCCGCTTTTTCACCGGAAGACGTGTCAAAGGGAACCTCATGGTGATCCGTTATCACCACTGTCATTCCGTAATCCTTCGCAAGGGAAATCTCCTCAAGAGCCGCTACGCCGTTATCGCAGGTAATAATGGTATCGATCCCGGCGCTTCGGGCTTCTTCTATGATATTCCGGTTTAAGCCGTATCCGTCCCTTATCCTGTGCGGGATCCTGTAATCAGCCTTTGCGCCTGCCTTTTTTAATCCCTTAAGCAGGATATAGGTTGCCGTGACACCGTCTATATCATAATCGCCGACTATCCTTATCCTTTTTTCCCCGCTTATTTTTCCCCTGATGATCTCTACGGCTCTGTCCATATCAGGGAGATTAAAGCCGCTGTATTTCCCGTCCGATAATCTGCCGGGCTCTGAGGAAAGGTACTCCGATACCTCCTCATCCCCGCTCACTCCCCTGTTCCTCATAATTCTTGCAAGCACCGGTGAGATCCCGTACTTCTTACCAAGCTCTGTATAGTCTCCGGGCCGTGAAATAATGACCCATTTCTCATTCGGCTGCAAACTATTCACTCTCCTTAAATCTGCGTCATCCTACGCTCTTCTGTCATCCTGAGCGAAGCGAAGGATCTTTAATCCTCCAGAGCCGCCTTTATCATAATGGCGCACTCGATCCTCTTTCTCTGCAGCTCGCAGCCGAATGCGTAATTTCCGTTAATATCCCCCGTAGCATGGTAGGAATTGGCACTGCACCCTCCCGAACAGTAGAACTTCGCAAAGCATTCCCTGCATTCCTTTTTACTGTATACATTGCACCTTGCAAACTCCTCCCCGATCTCCGGGTTCGTAATGCCGTCAAAAACGTTCCCCATAAGGAACTTTTCCTCGCCCACAAACTGATGGCAGGGATAAATATCTCCCGTCGGTGTAATTGCAAGATACTCTCCGCCGCTGCCGCAGCCTGAAAGCCTCTTTGCAATACAGGGACCGCCCTTAAGATCTATCATAAAATGGAAAAAATTGATGAACTTTCCGCTCTTTCTCCTCTTTATGATCTCATCTGCAAGGATATCGTACTGCTGAAGAAGAACCGGCAGATCCTCTTCCCTTAAGGCATACTCCTCCTTGGGATCACAGACCACAGGTTCCACCGATATCTGTTCAAATCCAAGATCGTGAAGATGAAGCACATCCCGCGCAAAATCCGTATTAAAATGTGTGTATGTTCCTCTCACATAATAATTGGTCTGTCCCCTGGATTCAGCAGCCTTCAGGAATTTAGGCAGAATGATATCGTAAGACCCCTTTCCGTTTGCCGTAGGTCTCATACGGTCATTTACTTCCTTCCGTCCGTCAATGGAAAGAACAAGATTCCCCATTTCCTTATTGGCAAAATCAAGGATCTCATCATTAAGGAGAAGTCCGTTTGTGGTAAGCGTAAAGCGGAATTTCTTATTATGCTCCTTTTCCCTGCTCCTTCCGTATTCAACGAGACGCTTCACCACTTCAAAATTCATGGTGGGCTCTCCCCCGAAGAAATCCACCTCCAGATTTACCCTGTTACCCGAGTGCTCTATAAGGTAATCGAGTGCCTTCGCGCCCACCTCAAAGCTCATAAGAGAGCGTTCTCCGTGATACTCCCCCTTCCCGGCAAAGCAGTATTTACAGCGCAGATTGCAGTCATGGGCAATGTGAAGACACATAGCTTTCACGATACCTTTATGTGCTTTGTCCTCACTGAACCTTTCCACATAGGGCTCGTAAATATCCTTTGTATAGAGAAGACTATTATCCCTGAGCTCGTTTATCTCATTAACAGCCTCCATAAGGTCAGTGTCAGAGTACTTCCCTTTGGTAAATTCAGCGGCTTCCTTTACCGATACCGACTCCTTATTCTCCATAAAGGGAATAAGATCGTACACCACATCATCCACGACATGAACAGCACCTGACTCCACATCCAGAACTATATTAAATCCGTGACTTTTGTACTGATGAACCATATCTTTTCGATCATGTTCCTTTCATTTATTGCATCCTCAGGTTGTTCTCCCACGACCACATAATCCCGAGAAGTTGTTCCACTCCGTGTCATCCTGGGAAACTTAGGATCTTCTTATTGTCTCTCATCCTGAGGAGCCGTTCCACTCCGTGTCATCCTGAGGAGCGAAGCGACGAAGGATCTTCCCCCTTATCATAGAAAAATAGAGGGAGAGCCAAGTAATGACCCTCCCTGAAAACGCAAAATAACAAAATCTCCGTTCACTGCGCATATCAGAGATATGCTGTCCGGATTCAGCGCTTCTTATTTTCGCAGGACTGATTGCCTACGGTGCAGCTGGTCTTGCAGGCAGACTGGCAGGATGTCTGACACTCTCCGCAGCCTCCGTTTACCATGCTCTTCTTATAATCTCTGGTATTAAGAGTCTTTACATGCTTCATATATCGCTGATCTCCTTTCCTGATCTCCATAATGTCCCGCAGAAATAATTCCGGGATCTGAACAACCCCTGTTATGGGTCAACCCGTCCGTATTCAGCAAAATACCATTAGAATCCCATAATGACCGCAGAACAATCCTTAGTATATCACGTCGGAAGCATCTTGCAAATAGATGTCAAAGACTTTTTTCACCTTCTGAAACTCAAAACCCTTACCGCAAAGATAGCGGTAGAGCTTGCTCTTTGCCTCCTCATTGATCATTTCAGGCTTGGGACAGCGCTTTCTTAAAAGCTTTAGTATCAGTTCCTCCTCTTTGTCGCTACCGTCAATTTCTTCGTTCCCGGAAAGCTCCGTAAATGCATCACCGACGATCTCCGGCGCCACTCCCTTTCTTAATAACTCCGCTTCAATAAGCTTCCTGCTCTTACTACGGGATTTCTCATAAACATACTGTGCGGCATATCTCCTGTCATCGAGGAACCTGCCCTTCTTTGCGGCTTCAACAGCTGCGTCTATTGCTTCATCGGGGTACATACCCTCCTTAAGCTTATCCCTGAGTTCCTTCTCGGTCTTGTCATTTCTGTCAAGAAGGTGAAGGGTTCTGCTCTTAGCTCTTTTTATCAGGACATTATCGAGAATATCCGCATATTTCCCGTCAGCAAGTTCTTCTCCTTCATTAAGAGCGTACTCCGCTATTTCCTTAGGATACAGAACAAAGGCGGGTTCGTCATTAAGACAGATAAGATATTTACCTTTTTTCCATTCCCTAATTTCCGTAACGGTCATATATCATTTCATCCCCGTCTATTATCTGTTCCGGAGTCTTCTTGTCTCTTCCGGAAGCTCTACACTTATCCTCCGGCTCTCCCTCTTTATATATCTATCAGATGGAGGTGACCCCCGCCTCTAAGGTTCTGTTCATTAATTAATCTTCACATTTGACTTGTACAGACGTCCATATGCTTCATCAGAAAGCCTCGTCGTAGTAAGCAAAACGTAAGAGATAGCACTTGAATGATTTCCGGCATCCTCATTATTTCTCGGACTTGGTCTTCTTCGCAGGAGCAGAGGCATCATTTCCCTCTGTGCCCTTGCCGGTCTCCGGCTGATCCGCAGCCACTCCTCCGTTTATAAGTCCGTAATGAGCCCTGACCTGGCTTTCCACCTTTGTAAGGATCTCAGGGTGTTCCTCCAGATAAACCTTGGTATTCTCCCTGCCCTGGCCGATCTTGTCACCGTTATAGGAATACCAGGCTCCGGCCTTATTTATCACATCGATCTTTTCAGCCAGATCCAGAATATCCCCTACAGTGGAGATACCCTTTCCGAACATGATGTCGAATTCCGCTTCCTTGAAAGGCGGAGCGATCTTATTCTTTACCACCTTGATCCTGGTACGGTTTCCAATGACCTCTCCGCCCTGGCTTATCTTATCTATACGGCGCACATCCAGACGCACGGAAGAATAGAATTTCAGTGCCCTGCCACCTGTGGTTGTCTCGGGATTTCCAAACATTACGCCAACCTTTTCGCGGAGCTGGTTGATAAAGATCACGGTACAGTTTGACTTGCTGATAACTGCGGTGAGCTTGCGGAGAGCCTGTGACATGAGTCTTGCCTGCAGTCCCACATGGGAATCTCCCATCTCTCCGTCGATCTCGGCCTTCGGTACCAGAGCCGCAACGGAGTCAACAACAACGATATCCACCGCACCGGAACGTACCATGGTCTCCGTGATCTCCAGTGCCTGTTCTCCGGAATCAGGCTGGGATATATAGAGATTGTCAATATCCACCCCGATATTCTTCGCATACACCGGGTCAAGGGCATGCTCAGCGTCAATAAACCCGGCTACTCCACCTCTCTTCTGCACCTCAGCTATCATATGCAGAGTCACGGTGGTCTTACCCGAAGACTCCGGCCCGTATATCTCGATTATCCTGCCCTTCGGGATACCCCCGAGACCAAGAGCGATATCTAGTGAAAGTGAACCGGTGGGTATGGTCTCTATATTCATGTTGGCGCTTCTGTCGCCAAGCTTCATAACGGCACCCTTGCCGAACTGCTTTTCTATCTGCGAAATAGCCGCATCCAGGGCCTTCTGCTTGTTTTCATTGATCTCCATTCCAATACTTCCTTTCTTTTCATAACACCGGCATGGGAAATGCCATAGTCTGACAGCTTTGTCTGCCGGTCTTTAAATCAATCGAACAATAGTTCGATACCAATAGTAGCAAAACCGTTTTTCTTTGTCAAGTAGATACGGTTAAATCTTGTTATAGTAAACAATATACGGGATATGCTGTACGATAATCTTCCCATCTTAATATTATGTCAACCGATTGTCTTGAGAAAATATCAGGGAATCCTGCTGAAAGATGTGAGTATTATGCTATGAAATCCATCATATGTCAATATGCTTATTCCGTTGCGGAAAATGCTTATTCCGTTGCCGAAAATTCTATTGGCTCGCCCTTGAAATACTCATCAAAAAGCCCGGAGAGATATGAGTCATCCTCAACCTTTTTCTTGTCGTGATAATATGTGACACTGCCGTCTTCATCAAAGGTTTCCGATGCTTCTTCTACTGTTACAAGCTTTCCGTCCTTAACGGTCGTCTTCTCAACATCATGATGTCCTCCGGTGAACAGGCAGCCATCCTTGATCGTCAGGGGATAAGCCGTTCCGGAAGAAGCCACTTTTCCCAGATATACGATGCCGCCCTTATCGTCATACATAAATATCGAGGCATTGATGGCTCCCACAATGTTCTCATCGGCATTATATGTGTCGGTTGATACAAGGAATACATCCGTATCACCGAGCTTTACATTGGCATAGCCCATGCCTTTCTTAAAGTCATCGATCATCCCGGTAAAGGTCGCATACTTTGAAAGATCGACCGTGGAATAGTCTATGGGCGCTATATCCGAAAGAGGCGTAAAATCAAGCTTTAAATATCGTTCCTCAAGCATCTTCAGCCTTTCATCATAGTCCTCTTCCGTCATTTTCTCCCAGGAAGTATCATCATCTTCATAATTCACAAACCAGGGATTCTTCTCATCAGTATAAGAGTCATTTTTGAGACTGAACTGATGCATAAGCTCAGCTTCGCCCGGAGTGATCTCATATACCAGAACGATCTCTTCTCCGGCTCCTCCGGACCTGATATTTGCTAATCCGCCATATTCAAGGGCATAGTATCTGTTTCTCGATGTTCCGCTTATCACAGAGGCCGGAAGTCCGTCCACCATAGTGTAAACATCATATACAACACTGGGCTCGTCACCGTCACTGATGAAACCCATGATAAGGTCATCAACACCGTCATTTGAAATATCCTTATATGCAAACCCGATCTTTTCAAGAGCCTTGTCGCCCTCATTAGAAACAAGTGCATAGAACTCGGGGCTCATCTTCTCTTCTTCGTACCTTTTGGCGTCCCAACCCTCATTTATGGCATCAAGATACCTTGAAACCGTATACTGATACAGGTCCTCGCCCTTTATGCCTGCGCCGTACATGAAGGTCCCATCACCGACCGCCTTTGCATTCTCTATAAAGAGATCTGCAGAATTATAGAGCTTTTTGTAGTTCTCCGGCATTTCTTCCTGTTTTGTATAGTCCCACTGGACATCGGAAGGGTATCCTTTGCAGACATCATACCTTTCACCCCGGGCTGTTAGGAGTTCTCCCACCTTCGTGTACATTCCGCCCGGCATAATGTCTTTATCCTTATCTACGACAACAGAGAACGCATATCCTCCAAATCCGCTCTCATGGCTTTCTTTATCGTAAAATGAGATGGATTCACCGTCTTTTGCTGCAAGGAATTTGCCCTTGAACTCTTCCGGAACAGTGATCGTGAAAAGGTCTGTAGAAAGCTCCATATCCTCCACATAGTTCGTGTCATCTTCATATTCTTCAACTGCATCTTCTGTCACGCTGTCTTCAGCTGCTGCTTCGGTTTCTGTAGTTTCTTCAGTTTCATTAGTGCCGGTCTGCCCGGATACAGCTGCTTCCTGCTGCAGAGGCTCTTTTGCCGCCTGCCGTCCTCCGCATGCCGCGAGAGCGATCGTCATTCCCAGTATTAAAAGTGTTGCTTTTCTTCTCATTGTATCTTTCCCCTCGCGCTAAATCTTAATTTACATACCGTATATGCTTCAGGCGTCAGAAGTCACATTTTGTTAAGATACGGTTTATATAGGATGCTCGAAAAAAAGGTTAGGAGTCAAAAAGAACTGTCCCAATGGCGTTAAGTTAGTGTCATTCTGAGACTACACAATGTCATTCTGAGGGCGAAGCCCGAAGAATCTTTCTCTACGGAAGAAAAGATCCTTCGCTGGCGCTCAGGATGACAAAATGCTTAA
>Ga0310695_10001094_pt1 | contig 66173 bp, 63 predicted proteins | sample RumenRJG_04DNA_FD_203882 | JGI IMG/M metagenome (GOLD analysis project Ga0310695, IMG submission 203882) | Bovine rumen microbial communities from Lethbridge, Alberta, Canada - RJG_04 (v2) (version 2) | ecosystem: Host-associated > Mammals > Digestive system > Stomach > Rumen | place: Canada... | reverse complement strand
AAGTCTCTTACGGTCGGTAAGCGCTCCACCGGCGGTCGCAACAACGAGGGTCACCTCACCGCCCGCTATCGTGGAGGCGGTCACAGGCGCAAACTCCGCCTGATCGACTTCAAGAGGAACAAAGACGGTGTGCCGGCAGTAGTTAAAGCCATCGAGTACGATCCCAACCGTTCGGCTCGCATCGCGCTCCTCTACTACGCAGACGGCTACAAAGCTTACATCATTGCGCCCAACGGACTTGAGGTGGGTGCAACGGTCGAGAGCGGTGAGAACGTGGCCCCCGAAGTGGGAAACGCGCTTCCACTGAACAAGATTCCTGTTGGTACTTTAATTCACAACATCGAATTGCGTCCCGGACAGGGTGCCGCTATGGCACGTGCAGCCGGTACCTTCGCTCAGCTCACCAGCCGCGAGGGTAACTACGCTATCATCAAATTACCCTCGGGCGAGACCCGCAAGATCCTCGCCACCTGCAAGGCTACCGTCGGCGTCGTTGGCAACAGCGACCACGCTCTGGAGCAGTCAGGTAAGGCAGGTCGCTCACGCTGGCTCGGCCGCCGTCCCCACAACCGTGGCGTCGTGATGAACCCCGTTGACCACCCCATGGGTGGTGGTGAAGGCCGCCAGAGTGGTGGACATCCCCGCAACCGCAACGGTTTGTATGCTAAGGGCTTGAAGACCCGCGCTCCCAAGAAGCAGTCTTCGAAGTACATCATTGAAAGAAGAAAGAAGTAATTTGATTAAATTCGATTAATTATGAGTCGTTCACTTAAAAAAGGCCCTTACATCAGTGTGAAACTGGAGAAGAAGGTTGACGCCATGAACGAGAGTGGCAAGAAGTCTGTGATCAAGACTTGGTCGCGCGCCTCGATGATCGCTCCCGAGTTTGTGGGACACACCTTTGCCGTTCACAATGGCAACAAGTTTATTCCCGTCTATGTTACCGAGAACATGGTAGGTCACAAGCTCGGCGAGTTCGCTCCCACCCGCACCTTCCGTGGACACAGCGGCAACAACAAGAAATAATGGGCCCGGGATTATTTAACGTTTTCTAGAACAAAAAAGAATTAAATACAATGGGTAAAAGAAAAAGAGAATCAGCAAACTTGCACAAGGAAGCTCGCCGCAGCGAGTCCTTCGCTAAGTTGCGCAACATTCCCAGCTCGCCTCGCAAGATGCGCCTCGTAGCCGACATGGTTCGCGGCGTGGAAGTCTTCAAGGCACTCGGACTCCTGCACTTCTCCAACAAGCAGGCTGCCACCGACGTTGAGAAGCTCCTCAAGTCTGCCATCAGCAACTGGGAACAGAAGAATGGCAAGAAGGCCGAGAGCGGTGAGCTCTATATCAAGACCATCATGGTCGATGCAGCTCCCATGCTCAAGCGCCTGCGTCCGGCTCCCCAAGGCCGCGGCTACCGTATCCGCAAACGTTCTAACCACGTGACACTGTACGTGGACACTATTAACAAAGAAAAAGACGCATAAACGAAATGGGACAGAAAGTTAATCCAATCAGTAACCGTTTAGGCATCATCCGCGGTTGGGACTCCAACTGGTTCGGTGGCCGTAAGTATGGAGATACTCTGGTAGAGGATGACAAGATCCGCAAGTATCTCAACGAGCGTCTTGCCAAGGCTAGTGTAGCACGCATCGTCATCGAGCGCACGCTCAAGCTCGTCACCATCACCATCTGCACCGCTCGCCCCGGTATCATCATCGGCAAGCAGGGTGCTGACGTTGAGGCGCTCAAGCAGGAGCTCATCAAGCTCACCAACAAGGACGTTCAGATCAATATCCACGAGGTAAAGCGCCCCGAGCTCGATGCACAGCTCGTCGCTGCCAACGTGGCACACCAGATCGAGGGTAAGATCGCCTATCGCCGTGCCGTCAAGATGGCTATCGCCAGCACGATGCGCATGGGTGCCGAGGGCATCAAGATCCAGGTCAAGGGTCGCTTGAACGGCGCCGAGATGCGCCGCAGCGAGATGTTCAAGGAAGGACGTACGCCGCTGCACACCCTGCGTGCAGACATCGACTACGCTCTCGTGCCCGCTCACACCAAGGTTGGTGTCATCGGCGTGAAGGTGTGGATCTGCCGCGGTGAGGTTTACGGCAAGCGCGACCTTGCTCCTAACTTTGCCAGCAATGCCGGCGAGCGCCGCGGTGGCGGTGGTCGTGGTGGAGAGCGCGGCGAGCGTCGTGGTTTCCGCGGTGGCAAGAGAAACAACAATCGTTAAACCCAGTCACAACCAGATAAGACCTGAAGTGTGACTTTAAAAAACGAAATTTAAAATGTTACAACCTAAGAGATTAAGATATCGTCGTCCTAGTGATGGGCATCCTCGCCAGTACAGCAAGCGCGGTAATCAGCTCGCCTTTGGTTCGTTCGGAATCAAGACCCTGGAGAGCAAGTGGATCACCGCCCGCCAGATTGAGGCCGCCCGTGTCGCCGTGACGCGTTACATGCAGCGCCAGGGACAGATCTGGCTGCGCATTTTCCCCGACAAGCCCTACACCCGCAAGCCTGCCGATGTCCGCATGGGTAAAGGTAAAGGTGATGTTGCAGGTTACGTCGCTCCTGTTCACCCCGGTCGCATCCTCATCGAGGTTGACGGTGTGAGCTTTGATATCGCCAAGGAAGCCCTGCGCCTCGCCGCTCAGAAGCTCCCCGTGGCCACTAAGTTTGTCGTTCGCCGCGACTATGATCCCACTCAACTCGTTTAATACTTTGACCAGATTATGAAAAAGGAAAATATCAAGGAACTGACCGATAAGGAATTGCAGGACCGCCTCGAACAGGTCGAGAAAGAGTACGTTCAGGAGAAGATCCAGCACACCATTTCCCCGCTCGACAATCCGGCCAAGATTACGCTTGACAGGAAACTCATCGCGCGACTGAAGACCGAGATCCGCGCTCGTGAACTCAAGAACAAATAATCCCAACAACAACTACGACAATGGAAGAAAAACGTAATTTAAGAAAAGAAAGAATTGGGGTTGTTTCCAGCAACAAGGGTGACAAGACCATCACTGTGACCATCAAGTGGAAGGAGAAACACCCAATCTATGGCAAGTTTGTCAACAAGACAAAGAAGTACCACGCTCACGACGAGAACAACGAGTGCAACATTGGCGACACCGTGCGCCTGATGGAGACCCGCCCGTTGAGCAAGACCAAGAGGTGGAGATTAGTTGAAATCATCGAAAAAGCCAAGTAATTTAAGATTATGATACAGACTGAAAGTAGATTGACAGTTGCCGACAACAGCGGCGCCAAGGAAGTGCTCTGCATCAAGGTGCTGGGTGGCTCAGGCCGTCGTTACGCTTCGGTGGGTGACATCATCGTGGTCACCGTCAAGAAGGCGATCCCCGCTTCAGAGGTGAAGAAGGGTACCGTTTCCAAGGCAGTCGTTGTACGCACCAGCAAGGAAATCCGCCGTCAGGACGGTTCCTACATCCGCTTTGACGACAACGCCTGTGTATTGCTCACCAATACCGGCGAGCTGCGCGGAACGCGCATCTTCGGCCCCGTAGCCCGCGAGCTGCGCGCCACCAACATGAAGATCGTTTCCCTCGCTCCCGAGGTTCTTTAATCACTACACATTAAAATAGCAATAAACATTATATGGCTACGTTAAAAATCAAGAAGGGTGACACCGTCTATGTGCTCGCTGGCGACGACAAGGGTAAGACCGGCCGCGTGCTCAATGTCCTGCCCGAGAAGGGCAAGGCCATCGTCGAGGGTGTAAATCTCGTGTCCAAGAGCACGAAGCCCAATGCCAAGGCCCCCCAGGGCGGCATCATCAAGATGGAAGCCCCCATTCACCTGAGCAACCTGGCTGTCGTTGAGCCCAAGAGCGGCCGCGACCCCAAGCCCGCACGCGTGGGTTTCAGAGTGAACGAGGACGGCAAGAAAGTTCGTTATTCTAAAAAATCTGGAGAGGAGATCAAGTAATGAGTACCACGCTGAAGAAACAATATGACGAGAAGATTGCTCCCGCTTTGATGAAGCAATTCAACTACAGCACCCCGATGCAGATTCCCCGCCTGGTGAAGATCGTCCTCAACGAAGGTTTGGGTGACGCTACCCAGGACAAGAAGATCATCGAGACCGCTATCAACGAGCTCACAGCAATCACCGGCCAGAAGGCCGTACAGACCCTTTCGAAGAAGGATATCTCCAACTTCAAGGTGCGTAAGAAAATGCCCATCGGCGTCCGCGTGACCCTGCGCCGTGACCGCATGTACGAGTTCATGGAGCGCTTCATCCGCATCGCCCTGCCGCGTATCCGCGACTTCAAGGGCGTTAACGGCAAGCTCGACGGCCGCGGCAACTACACCGTTGGCGTCACCGAGCAGATTATCTTCCCCGAGATCAACATCGACAATGTGACCAAGATGACCGGTATGAACATCACCTTCGTCACCACCGCCAAGACCGACGAGGAAGGCTACGCACTGCTCAAGGAATTCGGAATCCCGTTTAACAACAAATAATTGAGAGTTAAATTATGGCAAAAGAATCAATGAAAGCCCGCCAGGCCAAGCGCGAACGCCTCGTTGCCAAGTACGCCGCCAAGCGCGCTCAGCTCAAGCAGGAAGGTGACTACGCCGCCCTGCAGAAGCTCCCCCGCAACGCTTCCCCCGTGCGCCTGCACAACATCTGCAAGATGTCGGGACGTCCCAAGGGCTACATGCGCCAGTTCGGCATCTCACGCATCAACTTCCGCGAGATGGCTTCTAACGGTCTCATCCCCGGTGTCCGCAAGGCCAGTTGGTGATTTTCTACCACTGTTTCAATTTAAATATCATTAAAGTATTAAATATTGTTCGACAAGGTCGAATCAATTTAAAACAATTCAACAATAATGACTGATCCAATTGCAGATTATCTGACTAGATTGAGGAATGCGATCAAGGCACAGCACCGTGTCGTTGAAATCCCTTCTTCCAAGCTCAAAAAGGAGATCACCAAGATCCTCTTTGATCAGGGTTACATCCTGAATTACAAATTCGTCGAGGAGGAGAACTCTCCCCGCGGCACCATCAAGATCGCGCTCAAGTATGACAACATCGACAACGTCAGCGCCATCAAGTGCCTCACGCGCGTGTCCAGGCCCGGCCTGCGCCAGTACACTGGCTACAAGGACATGCCCCGCGTGCTCAACGGTTTAGGTATTGCCATCCTGTCCACTTCCAAGGGCGTCATGACCAACAAGGAGGCCAAGGCCCAGAAGATCGGTGGCGAAGTATTGTGTTACGTTTATTAATGGAGGAAAAGCGCTATGTCAAGAATCGGTAAATTGCACATCGCCATCCCCGCTGGCGTAACTGTTGAACAGAAGGACAACATCCTCACCGTCAAGGGTCCCAAGGGCGAGCTCAAGCAGACCCTCAACCCCAACATCACGGTAGAGGTCGAGAACAACGAAATCAAGGTCAGCCGCCCCAACGACGAGCGTGAGAACCGTGCCCAGCACGGTCTGTACCGCGCCCTGATCAACAACATGGTTGTCGGCGTGAGCCAGGGTTTCAAGAAAGAATTGGAAATCGTCGGCGTCGGTTACCGTGCCACCAGCAACGGCCAGGTGCTCGAGCTCGCGCTCGGTTACTCACACGCCATCTACTTGAAGATGCCCCCCGAGGTAAAGGTTGAAGCCAAGAGTGAGCGCAACAAGAACCCGCTCATCATCCTCGAGTCGTGCGACAAGCAGCTCCTTGGCCAAATCTGTGCCAAGATCCGCTCCTTCCGCAAGCCCGAGCCTTACAAGGGTAAAGGTGTTAAGTTCGTTGGCGAGGTTATTCGCCGCAAGTCTGGTAAAACGGCAGCTGCCAAATAATTAGTAGAAAGGAAACGATTATGATATCCAAAACTGACAGAAGAAACAAGATCAAGGCTCGCATCCGCGGCCGCATCAGTGGCACCCCGGAGCGTCCCAGGCTGTGCGTCTTCCGCAGCAATAAGCAAATTTATGCCCAGGTCATCGACGACATCGCTGGCAACACCCTCTGCTCCGCCTCTTCCAAGGGCATTACCGAGGGCAACAAGAGCGAGATCGCCGCTAAGGTGGGCGAGGCCGTAGCCAAGAAGGCTATCGAGGCCGGTATCAACACCGTCGTGTTCGACCGCAACGGCTTCCTGTTCCATGGTAGAGTTAAATCGTTGGCCGACGGCGCACGCAAAGGCGGACTTAAATTCTAAAGAGACAACATCATGCTGAAGAAAAATAATCGAGTAAAGATCGCTGCCGACGCCGAACTCAAGGAGCGTCTCGTGGCCATCAACCGCACCACCAAGGTTACCAAGGGTGGTCGCACTTTCACCTTCGCCGCCATCGTTGTCGTTGGCGACGGCAACGGCATTATCGGCTACGGCTTGGGTAAGGCCAATGAGGTTACCACGGCAATCTCCAAGGGTACCGAGGTGGCTAAGAAGAACCTGATCAAGGTCCCCGTACACAAGGGTACCATCCCTCATGAGGTAGTCGCCAAGTTTGGTGGCAGCCGCATCATCATGAAGCCCGCCAGCGCCGGTACCGGTGTGAAGGCTGGTGGTGCTATGCGTGCCGTCTTTGAGACGGTCGGTGTTACCGACGTGATTTGTAAGTCCAAGGGCTCGAGCAACCCCCACAACCTGGTGAAGGCCACGCTCAAGGCCCTCGACGAGATGCGCAGCCCGGCTACCGTGGCACATTACCGCGGTGTCACTGTGGACAAGGTGTTTAACGGTTAAAATTTGATTACTAGTTATGGCTAAGATTCAGATTAAGCAAGTGAAGAGCCGCATCAATCGTCCGGCTCGTCAGAAGAAGACCCTTGATGCCCTGGGCCTCAGGAAACTGAACCACACCGTCACCCTCGAGGCTACCCCTCAGGTGCTCGGCATGGTCAACGCTGTTCGTCATCTGGTGGAAGTCACCAATGTTGATTAATTCTTAACATCTAAAACAAGAAACAACATTATGGAATTACATGATTTAAAACCTGCTGTAGGTTCAAATAAGAAGAAACGTCGCATTGGCCGCGGTCCCGGTTCGGGCAAGGGCGGTACATCGACCCGTGGTCACAAGGGTGCTAAGTCGCGCTCGGGTTACAAGGAGAAAGTCGGCTTTGAGGGCGGACAGATGCCTCTCCAGCGCCGCGTGCCCAAGGGCGGTTTCAAGAACATCAACCGCGTGGAGTATAAGGCCATCAACGTTGCTGTCCTCGACGCCATCGCCGAGAAGAATAGTCTCGACAAAATCACCGTTGCCGACCTTCTCCAGGCTGGCCTGGTGCGTAAAAACCAACTTGTTAAAATTTTGGGCCAGGGACAGCTCAGCCACAAGCTTGAGGTTGAAGCCCATGCCTTCTCCAAGAAGGCCGAGGAGATCATCACCGCTGCCGGTGGCTCAATCGTAAAACTCTAACCCGACGATGAAACTCATTGAAACAATAAAAAACATCTGGAAGATTGAGGACCTGCGCAAGCGTCTGATCACCACTTTCCTGTTTATCGTGATCTACCGCTTCGGCTGTCACGTGGTATTGCCCGGTATCAACCCCAATGACCTCGAAGCCATGCGCAACTTCACCAGTGGTGGTCTGATGCAGCTGCTCGACATGTTCTCGGGTGGTGCATTCGGCCAGGCCTCCATCTTCGCATTGGGTATCATGCCCTACATCACCGCCTCGATCGTTATCCAGTTGCTCGGCATGGTAGTGCCCAGCTTCCAGAAGATGCAGCGCGAGGGTGAGAGCGGTCGCATGAAGCTCAATCAGTACACCCGCTACTTGACTGTTGCCATCCTCTTGTTCCAGGCTCCCGCCTACTTGTGGAATCTCCAGTATCAGGTAGCAGCTGCCGGTGGCCACACTCAGATGCCCTGGTACATGACCGGTTATCTGATGATTGTCCTCACCGCAGGTGCAATGATGATTATGTGGCTCGGTGAGAAGATCACCGACAAGGGTATTGGCAATGGTATCTCCATCATCATTCTGGTGGGTATCCTCGCCCGTTTCCCTGGTGCCATCGTTCAAGAGTTTGCAAGCCGTCTGAACACCACTCAAGGTGGTCTGGTGATGTTCCTGGTCGAGATCGTCGTCCTGTTTGCCGTCACCGCCGGTGCAGTCATGCTCACCCAGGGTACCCGCAAGGTCCCCGTGCAGTATGCCAAGCGCATTGTCGGTAACAAGCAGTATGGCGGTGCCCGCCAGTACATCCCCCTGAAGGTTAATGCTGCTAACGTGATGCCTATCATCTTTGCCCAGGCTCTGATGTTCATCCCCATCACTCTCGCCGGCTTCGGTGCCCGTCAGGACGCTTCCGGTTTCGGTGGCTGGGTGTCACGCAACTTCGGTGACATGAACAGTGTCTGGTATAATGTGGTTTACTTCCTCATGATTGTCGCCTTCACCTACTTCTATACCGCCATCACCGTGCGTCCCACCCAGATGGCCGAGGAGATGAAGAAGAACAGCGGCTTCATCCCCGGTATCAAGCCGGGCAAGAAGACCGCCGAGTATCTTGACTCGATCATGTCGCGCATCACCCTCCCGGGTTCACTGTTCCTGGGTATCGTTGCCATCCTGCCCGCCTTCGCGCGCTACTTTGGCATCAACCAGCAGTTCGCCCAGTTCTTCGGTGGCACCTCGCTGCTCATCACTGTCGGTGTCGTTCTTGACACCCTGCAGCAGATCGAGACCCACCTGATGATGCACCACTATGATGGTCTGATGAAGTCTGGTAAACTCAAGGGTCGCAACCGCTAATCAAGGCGTGCTGTGATATACGTCACTGGATTCTAAAAACTGATTTCAATCAATAACGACTATGATATATCTCAAGACTGACGAGGAAATCGAGATGCTGCGCAAGGCTAACCTTGTCGTGGCAGGCGCGCTGGCCGAGGTGGCCAAGCATGTCGCCCCCGGTGTGACCACCAGGCGTCTCGACCAAATCGCAGAGGAGTATATCCGTTCCCAGGGCTGTACGCCTGGTTTCAAAGGTCTGTACGGCTTTCCCGCCACGCTCTGCACCTCGGTCAACGAGGTCGTGGTCCATGGCATCCCGTCGAACTACGTGCTCGAGGATGGCGACATCGTGTCCTGTGACTGCGGTGCCGTCACCCCCGAGGGGTTCAACGGCGACAGCACCTACACCTTCTGTGTGGGCAACGTCGCCGAGGAGACCCTGCAGCTGTTGCGCACCACCAAGGAGTCGCTCTATGTCGGCATCGAGCACGCTGTGCCCGGCAACCGCATCGGCGACATCTCCAACGCCATCCAGCAGTACTGCGAGCGCCGCAACTATAGCGTTGTGCGCGAGATGTGCGGACACGGCGTGGGACGCAAGCTGCACGAGGACCCCGAGGTGCCTAACTTCGGACGGCGCGGCACCGGGCCGCTCTTGCGCAACGGCATGACGATTGCTATCGAACCCATGATCAACATGGGCAGCAAGAACATCATCACCGAGCGTGACGGGTGGACAACCCGCACACGCGACCGCAAGCCAAGCGCCCACTTTGAGCACTCCATCGCCATTCACCATGGCAAGGCCGACATCCTTTCGTCGTTCGACCCCATCCAGGAAGTGCTGGGCGACCGGTTCATCTGATTGAATGACAAGAAAACAGCGAACGTATTAATTATTTGAGGTTTTATTTTATGGCAAAACAGACAGCAATAGAATTAGACGGCACAATCGTCGAGGCCCTGTCCAACGCGATGTTCCGTGTGGAGCTCGAGAACGGACACCAGATCACCGCTCACATCAGTGGCAAGATGCGTATGCACTACATCAAGATCCTGCCCGGTGACAAGGTGAGAGTAGAAATGTCTCCCTACGATTTGACCAAAGGAAGAATCTCATTCAGATACAAATAACAAAACCACAATACTATTATGAAAGTTAGAGCATCTATCAAAAAGCGCAACGAGGACTGCAAGATCGTACGTCGCAAGGGGCGCCTCTATGTGATCAACAAAAAAAATCCCAAGTTCAAGCAGCGTCAGGGATAAAAAAAGTATTAACTTTGCAAAAATTTTTGAATTAATATATGGCAGTAAGAATTGTCGGGGTTGATATCCCCCAGAACAAGCGCGGCGTCATCGCCTTGACCTACATCTTTGGTATCGGGCGCAGCTCAGCCGCTACAATCCTCAAGAAGGCCGGTGTAGATGAGAATACCCGCGTGAAGGATTGGACCGATGCCGAGGCAGCAGCCGTTCGTGAAGTCATCGGTAACGAATACAAAGTGGAAGGTGACCTGCGCAGCGAGGTCCAGATGAACATCAAGCGATTGATGGACATCGGTTGCTATCGCGGCATCCGTCACCGCAACGGTCTCCCCGTGCGCGGTCAGAGCACCAAGAACAACGCACGTACCCGCAAGGGACGCAAGAAAACTGTTGCTAACAAGAAGAAAGCTACTAAATAACATTTTTGAATTATGGCTAAAAAGACAGTCGCAGCTAAGAAGAGAGTCGTTCGCGTTGACGGTGTTGGTCAACTGCACGTTCATTCTTCGTTCAACAACATCATTGTGTGCCTCGCTAACAGTGAGGGACAGGTAATCTCGTGGTCATCGGCTGGCAAGATGGGTTTCCGTGGTTCCAAGAAGAACACCCCCTACGCCGCTCAGATGGCTGCCGAAGATTGCGCTAAGGTTGCTTATGACCTCGGCTTGCGCAAGGTGAAGGCCTACGTCAAGGGTCCGGGTAATGGCCGCGAATCGGCTATCCGCACCATCCATGGCGCCGGCATCGCTGTTACCGAGATCATCGACGTCACGCCGCTGCCCCACAACGGCTGCCGTCCTCCCAAGAGGAGAAGGGTCTAAGAGAGTTAGACGCTTTCCCGAAAAGAAAACGTGTTTTAACGCTTTTTTATTTACAAACTTTTTTCGCGAATCTCTATCAGTGAATGGATTGCATTTTTAACGACCTCTCTGCAATCGCGGCTGCACTGAAGCGATTCCAATTCACAATGTTAATTATTTTTTAAGAAAAGACTATGGCTAGATACACCGGTCCTAAAAGTAAAATTGCCCGTAAGCTGGGAGAACCCATCTTCGGTGAAGACAAGTACTTTGCCAAGAAGAACTATCCCCCGGGTCAGCATGGTGCCAACCGCCGCCGCAAAATGTCGGAGTATGGCACTCAGCTTCGCGAAAAACAGAAAGCTAAGTACACCTACGGCGTGCTCGAGCGTCAGTTCCGTAACCTCTTCAACAAGGCTTCACGCATGAAGGGCGTTACTGGTGAGGTGCTTCTCCAGCTCCTCGAGGCCAGGCTCGATAACGTTGTTTACCGCCTCGGTATCGCTCCCACCCGTGCCGCCGCACGTCAGCTCGTGCTGCATCGTCACATCACCGTTGACGGCAAGGTTGTCAACATCCCTTCCTACTCGGTGAGCGAGGGTCAAATCGTTGCTGTACGCGAGAAGTCCAAGTCGCTTGAGGTTATTCAAGACGCACTCGCTGGCTTCAACCACAGCAAGTATCCTTGGATTGAATGGGACGAGAGCCTCAAGGGTGGCAAGCTGTTGCACATGCCCGTTCGTGAGGACATCCCCGAGAACATCAAGGAGCAGTTGATCGTCGAGTTGTATTCTAAACAGTAAAATTTTTATCCATGGCTATTTTAGCATTTCAGAAACCCGACAAAGTCTTAATGTTGGAAGCCGACAACTCGTTCGGCAAGTTTGAGTTCCGTCCGCTGGAGCCCGGTTATGGCGTCACCATCGGTAACGCGCTGCGCCGCATCCTCCTCTCGGGACTTGAAGGCTTTGCGATTTGCAGCATCCGCATCGACGGCGTGCAGCACGAGTTCGCTACCATTCCTGGGGTGAAAGAAGATGTCACCAACATCATCCTCAACCTCAAGAAGGTGCGCCTCAAACGCATTGTCGAGGATACCGACACCGAGAAGGCAGTTGTCAAGGTTTCAGGTCAGAGCGTCTTCAAGGCAGGTGACATTGGCAAAATGCTCAGCGCATTCGAGGTTCTAAACCCCGAGCTCGAGATTTGCCACATCGATCCCTCCAGCGGTTTCCAGATCGAGCTCTCGATCAACAAGGGTAGGGGATACCTTCCCGCCGAGGAGAACCGCAACGCCAACGACCCCATCGACGTGATCGCCATCGACTCTATCTACACGCCCATCCTGAACGTGAAGACCACCGTCGAGAACTTCCGTGTCGAGCAGAAGACCGACTACGAGAAGCTCATCATCGAGATCACTACTGATGGCTCGATCCACCCCAAGGACGCCCTCAAGGGCGCTGCCGAGATCCTTATCCAGCACTTCCAGCTCTTCACCGACCGTGAAATCGTTCTCGATAACACCGAGGTGGACGGCAACGAGGAGTTTGACGAGGAGGTACTCAAGATGAGGCAGCTGCTCAAGACCAAACTTGTTGACATGGACCTCTCAGTGCGTGCACTCAACTGCCTCAAGTCGGCAGAAGTCGAGACGCTCGGTGAGCTCGTCGTCTTCAACAAGACCGACCTGCTCAAGTTCCGCAACTTCGGTAAGAAGTCGCTCAGCGAGCTGGAGGAACTGTTGGCCACACTCAATCTGCACTTTGGCATGGATATCACTAAATACAAATTAGAAAAAGAGTAAAAAACAATGAGACACAATAAGAAATTCAACCACCTGAGCCGTAAGAGCGCCCACCGTGATGCCATGTTGGCCAACATGACTATCTCGCTCATCATGCACAAGCGCATCGTCACGACCCTCGCCAAGGCTAAAGCCCTCCGCGTGTATGCCGAGCCCCTCATCAACAGGACCAAGGACGACACCACCGCATCGCGTCGCCTCGTCTTCAAGCACCTCCAGAACAAGGAGGCCGTCAAGGAACTGTTCTCGACCGTTGCCGCTAAGGTGGCCGACCGTCCCGGTGGCTACACCCGCATTCTCAAGCTCGGCAACCGTCTGGGTGACAACGCCAAGACTTGCTTCATCGAGCTCGTAGACTTCAACGAGGCTATGCTCGAGGCTAAGGGTCAGGAGAAGGCAGCTGCCAAGAAGAGCACTCGTCGCAGCCGCAAGAAAGCTGCCGCTCCCGCCGCCGCTGCTCCCGAAGCAGCCCCCGAGGCTCCCAAGACCGAAGAGTAATCGCAATCTGCAACACGATAGCGCCTCTGCCAGGCGCATGTGATTAACAACATATTGCAAGAACCCCATCACCAGTGCGGTGATGGGGTTCTTGTAGTATATGATATGATTAAGCCAGCTGGCCTGATGATGGCGACGCCATCATCATCACTTAACCTGCTGCTTGCTCGGCTCTTGTTCCGCTTTGGGTGCAGGCACGGGCGTCAAGGGCATCATGGTCACGGTTTTTCCGGTCTCACCCTTCATCACGGCCTCCAGCAGCTCATTGTTGGTGTTCAAGGTGTCACCATTGGGCGAGATGACATACATCGCCTTGTACTGCTCTGATTCCGCTTTGTCGATGTTGGCAATAATGGCCTTCTCCATCTCGCTCATGTACTGCCTGAGCGCGTCGGTGTCATTTTGGGCATTGATGTTAGTCACCTGCTCCTTGCCGTCAGGCATCACTTTCACAAAATGGTAGTGCTTAGGCTTCTCATTGCACGACGAGAACATGCAGCCCATAGCGGCCACAATAGCGATAATCGCAACTAACTTCCTCATTATCAGTCTGTCTTTTTGCAGGATAATTAACGGTTACTCCTTCACTTCCCAGCCCAGGGCGCTGGCACCCAGCACGGCTGCGTCACTCTCCTTGAGTTCACTGATCAGGATCTTCACCTTGCCCTTGTAGATGCCCAGCACATTGCGGTCAAACGCCTCCTTGACGGGATTCATGATCAGGTCACCGCTCTTGGTCAAGCCACCGAACAGTACAAATGCCTCAGGACTCGAGAAATTGGTGAAGTCGGCCAGAGCCTCGCCCAGAATGTTGCCCGTGTACTCAAAGATGTCCTTTGCCAGCTTGTCACCAGCAACCGCGCAGTCATACACATCCTTGCTCGTGATGGCCTCGATGTCGTAGTCGCGCAGCTTCGACGGCTCGTCGCGCAGCTCCAGGAACTCGCGGGCAGTGCGTGCCACGCCCGTTGCCGAGCAATAAGCCTCCAGACAGCCAGTGCGGCCACAGCCACACACGCGGCCATTGGTGCGCTTCACAATCACATGGCCCAGCTCACCGGCAAAACCATCGTGGCCATACACCATCTGCCCGTTCACCACGATACCGCTGCCCACACCGGTGCCCAGCGTGATCATGATGAAATCCTTCATGCCGCGAGCCACGCCATAGGTCATCTCGCCGATGGCGGCAGCGTTAGCGTCATTAGTAATCAGGCAAGGAATGCCAAATTTCTTCGTTACCATCTCAGCCAGGGGAATGGGCATCGGCCAGGGCAGGTTGGGAGCCTGGTCTATCATGCCCGTGTAGTAGTTGCCATTGGGGGCACCAATACCGATACCATTGATTTTGCCCTCGGCTTCATTATCCTGAATCAGACGAGACAGCTCAGTGTGCAGCTCATCGATATAGTCATTGAAGTCACTATGCTTGCCAGTCTTGATAGAACTGCTGGCAATCACGTTGCCACGAGCATCAACGATGCCAAAGACGGTATTCGTACCGCCCATGTCGATTCCGATTACATAAGGTTTTGCCATGATTTTCTTTTACTTATTATTAGGTTGATAATACTTTGGTTATTTTGTCAAAGGGCAAAGATAATAAAATCTTATCATTCTTCACACCACAACGACATTTTTTTTGGGGTTGAGGTGTCTGTTGAACCCGAACCCTGCGGGGCTAACGCGGATTTCGCGTTAGAATCAACTTCTTTGGGCTTATTTTTCTATATTTTTTCAGTGGCTCTGCATCTTTATTTTTTGATATCTGGTATTTTTTTTGGTACTTTTGTGGTATCAAATTGTTATTATTTTTTATTAATCTTTTAAAATCTTTAAAGCAATGAAAAAATCAAGTTCTGTACTGATTACATTATTGTTTATGTTATCTATGTTGGCTTCTTTTACGGCTGGTGTGGAATATGAGCGTGGTGACGTTGACCATGATGGCAATGTGACAGTCGCTGACGTCACCTGTCTGATTGATTACCTGTTGCAGGGTACTTGGCCCGAGGACCCCGTAACCCCTCCCGAGGCGCATGAGTGGGTTGACTTAGGGTTGCCCAGCGGCACGCTGTGGGCAACATGCAACGTGGGAGCCGAGACCCCCGAGGAGTACGGCGACTTCTTCGCATGGGGTGAGACCACACCCAAGAAAGTCTATAATTGGGGTACTTACACCTTGTGCAATGGCACTTACAAAACCTTGACCAAGTACTGCACTGCCAGCTACTACGGCACGGTTGACGATAAGACCGAGCTGGATCCCGAGGACGATGCCGCCTACGTGCTTTGGGGCGAGTCATGGCGAATGCCGACCGTCGAGCAGATGCGAGAGCTGATTGACAATTGCAATTGGGGATGGTCGACGCAAAACGGTGTGCAAGGTCATTTGGTCACTGGCCCGAATGGTTATTCTATCTTCATCCCGGCTGCGGGCTATATCAATGCCTCCACGCACAACGATGCGGGCAATGCTGCCTCCATCTGGTCACGTTCGCTCAATTCGGACAGAACTTTCGAAGCCTACAACATTGGATTTAATCCGGCAATGGTGGAAACCCTCAGCTCCGCCCGCATGTTAGGCCTTAGCGTCCGTGCCGTGCGCGCTCAGTAGGATTTATGCCCTCTCATTGACGCAAATCAATGATGGCGGTGTGTCATAAACATGTAGTGGAGCATTCGGCTTTGCCGGGTGCTCCACTGTGTGTGAGGATGTTAGAAGTTAGAACGAGGCCGAGAGGCGGACGTTGAGTTGACGGCGGGTGAGGTAGTTGGGGACGGCGTACTGGGTGCCGCTCACGTGGGTGACCCAGTAGTAACTGCTCACGTTGGAGATGTCCATGAGGTTGAAGCAGTCGAAACCGAGCCAGATTTCCTTGAAATGGCTCAACGGACCGCTGTGGGGGCGATGCTCCTTGCCGACAAGCTCATAACTCAACCCTACGTCAACGCGTTTATAGGCGGGATAGCGAATGTAGGAGTCGGCGCGTGTGAGGTGGGGCGCGGTGGTGGGCAAACCATCGCTCAGGATGCCCTTGAGGCTGAACTTCAAGCGTGGAATCTTGGGGAAGTAGTCGGTGAAGAACAGGGCGAAGCTGTATCGCTGGTCGGTGGGACGCGGCACCTTCACGCCGTCCAGGTCCTCCTGTGTTTTCATCAGCGAGAAGCTGATCCACGAGTCGGTGCCCTCGACGAACTGGCCGAACAGCTTCATGTCGATACCGGCGATATAGCCCTTGCTGGAGTTGACGCCGCTATACACGAGCTTGAGGTTGTCAATCTCGTAGGGGATGAGATTGCTCAGATTCTTGTAATAGGCCTCGGCGGTGAACTTGAAGGGGCGGTCCAGCGCGCGGAAGGTGTAGTCGCTTCCTAAAATGACCTGGATGCTGCGCTGCGACTTGATGTCCTTGTTCAGCAGGATGTTACGGTTGTTGAGCGTGTCCATGACCTGCTGGCGGTATTCCTTATAGAAGGGCGCCTGGTAATAGATACCGGTGGCCAGTCGCAGTGACAGGTTGCCGTTACGCTCAGGGATGAATCCCAGGCTCACGCGCGGCGACACGAGCGTCTCGCTGTTGAAGTTCCAGTGCGACAGGCGTACACCCGCATTCAGCGACCAGAAACCTGCATTGGAACTGAAGCGCCAGGTGTCCATCAGCCATCCCGCGATGCGGGTGGTGTTCAGGTCGTTGCTTGATGTCTCGCTGAAGATGACGTTGACCTGACCAGGGATATGAGGCAGGGAGTAGCCTGCACTGTCGCGCCACTGCCACTGGCGGGAGCGGTCATAGATGTTCTCGCGGCGGAACGACATGCCATAGGAGATACTGTTGTGATTGATGCCGATGTTGCCCTTGAGCGTGAGGTCCAACACATTCATCTTCAGGCGTGTGCGTTCATGCTCATGGTACTTGCCTACACCCTGCTCCTCTCCTGACTCTTGCAGCCAATATTCGCCGTGGATGTCGTAGGCCACCAACTCGTCGGTGCGGTAGCCCGAGGCTTGCAGCGTCAGGTCGGTGCCCTTGTCGTTGAAGGTATAGGTGACAGCGCCAGCTCCGAAGTAGGTCTGGAATTTGTCCTTCTCGTAGCCGTCAAAATAGACGGTAAACGTCTTCACGTCGGTACTGGTACCGAAACTGGTCTGACGGTTCACGGGGGTGAAACGGTAATCGTTGATGCTCACGTTGCCCAGCAAGGCGATGCGCAGCTTGGCGCTGGGTTTGAAGACGAGACTCGTCTGGTAGTCGAGATATTGCGGGTCATACTCTCCCTTGCTCTCCAGCGAACCCATCAGCGACGAGTTGCGCTTGTAACGCAGGCCGTGCATCTGTGAGTAGTGGCCTGTGCTGTGGCCCAGCATCAGGCTACCGCCTTGCATGCTGGCGGCAATGGCCCCCTCAAAGGCCTGCGGCTCGCGGTAGGTGATGTCGAGTACCGATGACATACGGTCACCGTAGGCGGCACTGAAACCGCCGGTCGAGAAATCGACCCTGCGCACCATGTCGGGGTTGATGATACTCATACCCTCCTGCTGGCCTGAGCTGACGAGCTGAGGGCGGTACACCTCAATGCCGTTGATATACACGCTGTTCTCGTCATAGGAGCCGCCTCGCACCATATACTGCGAACTCATCTCGTTCTTGGAACTCACGCCCGCCATCGTGGTCAGCACCGCTTCCACGCTGCCGCCCGACGCGTCGGGGGTGCGCTTGAGCATCTCCACGTCGATGCCCTGCATGGCATTGGTCTGCTTCTTGTACTCGGTGATTTCCACCTCGGTCAGTTCATGGGTCTTCTCGACGAGCTTCAGGTTAAGTGTTACCGTTCCCTCGGGCTTGATGACCTGTCGTGTCACGGTCGTGAATCCCAAACAAGAGAATTCGAGCCTGAGTGTGTCAGCCTTAGGAACGGTCAACTCATAGGCTCCCTTGGTGTCGGTGTTGGTGCCCACAGCGGTACCCAACAGGCGCACCGTGGCAAACTCGATGGGTTCTCCGGCGACGTCAACGACCTTGCCGGTAACCTTGATTTGTGAAAACACGGTGATGGCGCACAGCAGGCACGCCATCAGTGACAATATGCGGTGATATAATTGCATTGACGGTTTTATGTTATTTAATAAAATAACGAGGAAAACCCTCCTAAATTGTGCTTTCCCGTATTTTGCACCTCAACGCGTCAGTTGCTGAACATCGAGAGCAGGTCGCGGGCACTCATGCGCTTGTAGCCGCTGGGGATGCCGTGCTCGATTTTCACGTTACCGTTCCAGTCGATGTTCTTGTAAGAGAGCGACAGGTCGAGCTGTTTCTTCTCGACGGTGGCATTGACCTTGATGCTGTGCGCGATCTTGCCGGCATCAGTGGGTTTCACGTCGCTGTATTTGACTTGGTAGGTGGCTGTGGTGCTGTTCTCGGGCATGATGTTGAGCGTGACGATGTTATTCAACTTGTCGTAGGCGAAAGAATAGACGTGGCCCTTGTAATGCTCACTGGGTGTCACGGTGTAGCCACTGCCCGCCTTGGCGGCGCTCACTTGGTCCTTGTTGCCGTCGTTCAGTGTGCCCTTGCCGATGATGAATGCCCTGCCCAGGAAGATGTCTTGTACGTCACTCACGGTGACGGGGATGCCGGCAGTCAGCAAGGAGACCTTCTCGGCGATGAAGCGTTTGTGTATCTTATCCACGGCATAGATGCTGTCGGCAGTGATGAGCAGTTTGCCCACCTCGATGCCGAGTGCCGGCCTCAACGAGATGTAGATGTCCTTGTCACGCACCATGCGCACCTGGATAGACGACGAGAAACTGCTGCCGGCGCTCAACTTGATGTTGCCGCCTGCCTGCATGGTCTGCCAGTCGTTAAGCGTGGCGATGAGGGCATTGAGCGGGTCACTCGAGACGGTGGTCGGGGTGGTGGTCTGTCCCTGGGGCAGGGTAGCGGCAGCCCCTTTCTTGATGGTGCCGCATGATGACATCAACAGTGCTGCTGTGAGCAGGGAGAGGATGATGATGCTTTTAATTTTCATAATAGGTCTTGTCTTTTACTTTGCGTTGCAACAGTTCGTTATCGGGGTCCATTTCGAGGGCCTTGGTCCATTGTTCGATGGCGCCTTCCTTGTCATCGACAAACCACAGGATGTCGCCGTAATGCTCCAGCAGGTGGTTGTCCTCGTCCTTCTCGACGGCGCTCTTGATGTAGAGCAAGGCCATCTGGTAGTCCTTTTTGGCGAAAAATACCCATGCGTAGGTGTCGATAAAGTTGGCATTGTCGGGAGAGTCCTTGACGGCGAGCGCTGCCATGCGCTCGGCACGGTCGAGATCCTCGCCACGCTGAGCGAGGTAGTAGGCGTAGTTGTTGAGCGCGCTCGAGTTGAGCGGGTCATATTCCAGGGCCTTTTCGTAGCATTTCATGGCGGAATCCTGGTCGTTTGCCTCGCTGCTCACGTCGCCCATCCCGGTGAGTATTTCCGAGATTAACGTGACATCGGTTGTATCCGCCATGCCAAGGGCTATCATATAGGTCTCATAGGCCTTCTCATACTCTTTCATCTGTTGGTAGCAGCCAGCCACATACCTCCTCAGGTCAATGTTGTCGGGGTTGTACTCCAACGCTTTCTCCGACGCCTTGATGGCGGCAGGATAGTTGTCGTCCATCATGTTGAGGATGACCATGTTGCGCCATCCGTCGGCATCGGTGGGGTTTACGTCCAGACTATAACCTAACTGCTCGATAGCGCCCTTAAAGTCTTTCTTGGTGAAGAAATACTCGCTGTAGAGCTGGTGAATCTTCGCCTCGTGGGGATGCTGCTGGATAAGGACGGTGAACAGGTTGTTGATGCGCTGTGTGGTGTCCTCCTCGGCCAGGCGCCCCCTGATGTAACCCAGCAGGACGCTCAGTTTGGAGTCCACATCCAGCTGTTCGGCGGTAAGCGCGTTATAGATTTGCTGCTCGTAGCCTACGCTGTCACCCGCCATGTGGTAGTATTCGGCGCGTGTGAGGTAGATGTAGCCGTTGTCGGGGGCGTATTCCTGGGCGCGGTCCAGATAATACAGGGCGCTGTCGGTCATGCCGTAGTGCTGGAACAGTCCGCTCATGGCGATATTGTAGGTGTCGTTTTGCGGGGCTGTGGCCAACAGGCTGCGCATCTCCCTCAGTGCGCCCGTGCTGTCGTTCATTGCCATGTAGTTGTCGATTTTGTTCGACGTGATCTGGATGGCTTGACCAAACAGGACGGCGATGCTGTCATAGGTAGCGTTGCTCTGGGCATAGTCGCCCGAACGGGCATAGGCCTCGGCGAGGCGCAACTGCAACTCCAGGCGGTTAGGGTTGCTCTCATTGAGCAGCTTGATGGCCCGCAGGGCTTCCTCGGGATGGCCCAGCCGCATGTTGGCGTCGCTGTAGAAGGTCGTCTCGTAGAAATCCTCGGGCTGTGTTTCAAAGTGCTTTTTCATCAACTCCAGCCCCTGCTCACAGCGTTCCTGAGTCGTGTTGTCCATCTTGAGCATGCACATGCCCATGTAGAACGAGATGGCCGTATTGGTCGAGTCCAACTTGTGGGCATAGGTCAGCAAGTCGTAGAAGGCATCATAGTTGCCCTTCAACTTCTCGTTATGCGCTTGCACGAAGATGTATTCCGCCTTGCGCTGATTCTCCAGGCTGACACAACTTGTGGCACCCTCCTTTTTGCTTGCCAAAGCGGTCAACCCTACCAACGCAATGGTCAATATCACTAAAAATCGTCTCATCAACTATTATCTGTTCTCTGTTCACTGTTAACTGTTATTTCGTTCCCGTGTGCCCAAAGCCACCTGCTCCGCGCTCCGTCTCGTCGAGAATCTCGACCACGGTCCACTCCACGGTGCTGTGGCGGGCAACCACCATCTGGCAGATGCGCTCGCCGTTCTCGATGGTCTGCGGCTCGTTGCTCAGGTTCACCAGAATAACCCCAACCTCGCCGCGGTAATCGGCATCAATCGTGCCAGGCGTGTTCAGCACCGTCAAGCCACGCTTTAGTGCCAAGCCGCTGCGAGGCCTGATTTGGCACTCATAGCCCTCAGGCAGAGCGATATAGATACCCGTGTGCACCAGCGCACGCTGCAAGGGCTGCAACGTCAGCGGCTCCTCGAGCCAGGCCCGCAGGTCCATCCCCGCGCTCAACGCCGTTCCATACTGCGGCACCTTATGCGGCCCATGGTTCACAATCTTCACATTAATCTTCTCCATGCATCATTGTATTGGTTACAAACTGCAAAAATACAGAAATTTTCTCAAATATTGAGGATTAAGTAATCTTTTGCCATTTTTGTCGTATTTGATGTGAAATTGAATTATCTTTGTGATGTTATCTGCATCATTGCGGATAGCGGACATATTGTGAAGAGTGTTTGGCTTGATATCTGTATCTATGAATCTCAGCAACTCGATATAGTGATATAGAATATGTTCCTTCATGTTTGGATGATATATATCTTAAAGCGTGAATCAATATTTTTGTTTTCTCACTGGAGTTGTTACGAGGCTATAAAAGAGTAAAAGTCATCTGGCTCACGCCTTCATGTTATGTCCTCAATTGAAACCATAGTACAATTTGACCATTGAGCCAGATGGACAACCAAAACTTTTCTTTATTTATGAAGTCGAGAAAACGTTTGACAAAGACAGTGATGACACTTTTGATGTTTTTAATGATCACAACCCCGATTAGTGTGATGGCAGATGATTATCTGCGCGGAGATGTTGATGTGGATGGTAAAGTAACTTTAGCAGATGTGACCAGTTTAATTGACTATTTGTTGAACGGTACGTGGCAAGACACAGACACCATGCAACTCGGCATTCAGTCATTTACTGTAAATGGTGTAACTTTTAAAATGGTGAATGTTGAAGGAGGTGTATTCATGATGGGTGCATGGGATGGTTACAGTGATGAGCAACCAGTGCATCAAGTTACTCTCTCTGACTACAGAATAGGTCAGACAGAAGTGACCCAGGAACTGTGGGAAGCAGTAATGGGAAGCAATCCTAGCACTTTTAAAGGCCATTCTACTCGTCCAGTAGATGGTATTTCGTGGGATGATTGTCAGGTGTTTATAGCTCGATTAAATTCTTTAACAGGTGAGAATTTTAGGTTGCCCACCGAGGCAGAGTGGGAGTATGCCGCCCGTGGAGGAAAATACAGCAAGTGTTATTTATACCCAGGCAGCGATAATCTGGATGAAGTGGCGTGGTATAGTAGCAATTCATTTTCGGTTACTTATCCAGTGGGATTGAAAAAACCTAATGAGTTGGGGCTTTATGACATGGCAGGAGAACTCTGGGAATGGTGTTATGACTGGTATGGCTCGCCTTATAGTAGTGAAGATCAAGTCAACCCAGTTGGTCCCGAGGTGGGAGAATACCATGTAATAAGAGGTGGCTATTATTCAGCTGGAACACAGCAGTGTCGTGTTTCTCATCGAGGAGGGGCATGGGCATATTCGGCTTATTGTTTTGGCCTTCGCCTTGTGCTCTGAGAATCAATGATAGACTAAGATTGTTTAGAAAAGCTGCTACGGGACTCTGTTTCATGGTGGCTTTTTTATTTTTTATTTCTGTTATCCAATAAGTGTAGATCATCAAGTGATTATCATTTTATGACCAGGTAAAGAGTTCATTACAGAAAAATGCATTATCTTTGCGTCGAAAACAAAGAATAATTGATTAAAATTATGGATACGACTGTTTCTTCCGAGAGGGTGTTTATCACCTTGCCCAATGCCGATATCAGCCTGTTGAGGGCTTTGGCAAAGAAGATGGGATGGACGATGAAGCGTCAACGCAAAAGTGGTATTGAGAAGGGTTTGGAAGATATCAAGAATGGAAATGTGTACCATGCTGAGAATTCCGATGACTTGATCAAGCAAATCTTGGGTTGAGACAATGTATGAAGTCGTCTATACTGGCCAATTCCGGCGTTCGCTTAAACTATGTGTTCGTCGCGGTTTAGATATTGCCGTATTCAAAAAGGTGCTTGATATCCTGCAGGAAACAGGCTCCCTGCCTGCCGAATACCGTCCTCACCGACTGAAAGGGAAAAAGTACAAAGATTGTTGGGAATGTCACATGCAGCCTGATTGGCTACTTGTATGGCAACAGGATGATGACATACTGCGCTTGATACTCGTTGATACTGGTACTCATTCAGATTTGTTCTGAGGTTCCAACTGTCCAATTTTTTACGATTTTTCGCTTTTCTTGGAAACGAGTGTGTTTTCTTGGGAAAAAGTTTTTGACCTAAAAATCGTGTGTTGTATTTTTGTTGAGCTAAAACTCATTAAATCTATGTCAAAATGAAAAGAAGTATTTTTATCACTTTTTGCCTGTTTTTAGGCTTGTTGGCATTTGCCCAATTGCCCGAGTTAACCCTTGAACAGCACCTTGAGGACTATGACTTTGCTGTAAAGTATATTGAAGACAACTACTCGGGTTTTTCATTCTGGGTGACGGACAGTTCAAGGTCAGATTATGAGGTGACTAAAAGCCGACTGCGTGGCGAGGTGGAGCGGGGTGAACGCCCGGGATGGGATGCTGTCGCTGCCTATACTGGTTGGTTTAATGATCTTCACCTCTATCTCTCAGTGAACTATAATGGTATAAATCAGCATTCCTATCATCAACGGCACATGACTTCCTATGCTTCTCAAATGGAAGAGTATGAGCCCAAGCCCGTTGCCATTAAAGTTACTGACAAAACCTTTTTGGTTCGTTTCCCTTCATGTGGTGGAAATCCAGACATGAAATGGATAAAGAAATCAATAAAACAATATAAGAAATCTCATTGCAAGAACCTGATTATTGATTTACGGGGAAACACAGGAGGCAATGATAGTTTTTTTGATCCATACCTTCAACTTCTATATGACCACGAAACCATACTTCCGGGAATTGAATTCCGTATCACGCCTCAGAATATGGATTTCTTAAGGAGGAAAGGATGGTTTCCTAATATTCTGAAAATGGCTGCTGAAAATCCTGAGGCTGAATATATCTCGCCAGGTAATGGATTGATTAAAAGTAAGAAAACGGATAAGTCGATTGACAAGGCAGCATTAATCATTGACCACAATGTAGCAAGTTCAGGTGAATCTATTGTGAGAGTGGTGAAAAGATGCAGTGCAAGAACTACCGTTTATGGAAAGGACAATACCCTTGGCGCCCTTGATTTCGCTAATCTGTCGAGTGTAGTGTTGCCACATTGCCAACTCTCGTTGCATGTTCCCATGTCTCGAACAATCGGTCTTCCTGAAAACTCGATAGATAAGAACGGTATCGCCCCCGACGTGCGCATCGATTTGCCTTTGCCCTCTCGCTTGACCGACAACATTGACGAGTGGGTCATCTGGGTAGCCGAACAACTGGAAAAGTAAATCACTCAATTTCCTGTGAAATAGCGTTTTATCAAGATTATCATAAAATGATTATCATAAAATAATAATTGGTAGAAATCAAAAAAATGTAATCTTGTAAAGGTGGTTTAAAGCCAGTTCGTGATAAATTTTGCACTATTGCGAAGAAAAGCGTAATTTTGTAAAAAATTTTATCACAATGGCTATTCAACGCATGAATTGGGACCGATTGATATCGGATAAACGGCTGGGACTGGAGCACTACCACGATGATAAGGGTGGGGGAGTGAGGAGCGATTTTGAACGCGACTATGACCGCCTGGTGTTCTCGTCGCCCTTCCGCCGCCTGCAGAACAAGACGCAGGTTTTTCCGCTGCCCGACAGCATCTTTGTACACAACCGACTGACGCACAGCCTGGAAGTGTCGAGCGTGGGCAAGTCGATGGCGCGCGAGGTGGTCAAGCGCCTCATGCCGCGCTATGCGAGTGAGCCATGGGCCGACAAACTGCGCGACATTGGCGAAATCGTTGCTGCCGCATGCCTGGCGCACGACCTGGGTAATCCGCCGTTCGGCCATTCGGGCGAGAAGACCATCGGGGCTTACTTCAGCGAGGGTAAGGGCCTGGAATTCAAGGACAAATTCACGGTCGAGCAGTGGAATGACCTTATTCACTTTGAGGGCAACGCCAACTCGTTCCGCACGCTTGTCCATCAATTCAATGGGCGTCGTCCCGGTGGCTTTGCCATGACCTATTCGACGCTGGCCTCCATTGTCAAGTATCCTTACTCGTCGATGCACGCCGGTAAGAAGGGCAAATTCGGCTTTTTCACCACCGAGAAGGAAATCTTCCATCGCATTGCCGATGAGTTGGGCCTTATTCGCCTGGAGGAGGACCGCTATTGCCGTCATCCGCTCGTCTATATCGTCGAGGCTGCCGACGACATCTGTTATCAGATTATGGACATCGAGGATGGCCACAAACTCAGAATCATCGACACCGATGAGACCATCACCCTGCTGTTAGGCTTCTTCAGTGACGAGCGCAAAGCGCACCTGCGCGAACACATGGGGCGCGTCGCCGACCCGAATGAAAAAATCGCCTACCTGCGCTCGTGCATCGTCGGTCTGCTCGTCGAACAGTGTGCCGCCGCCTTTGCCGCCCATGAGGAGGAAATTATGGAAGGCCGCTTTGAGGGTAGCCTCATCGACTGCATCGACCCGCTGCCTGCCAGTGCCTATCAGGCATGCAGCGCACTCGCCCGGGAACGTCTCTACCGCGCCGGCTATGTGGTGGATGTGGATCTCGCCGGTAACCGCATCATCAACCTGTTGCTCGAAAAACTCATCGAGGCGGTCATGTACCCCGAGCGCAACTACTCACAGCTGTTGATGAACAAGTTCCCGCAGCAGTATGATGTGCATGCCCCCACGCTCTTTGAGCAGGTTCAGGCCGTGCTCGACCACATCAGCGCCATGACCGACGTCTATGCCCTCAACCTCTACCGTCAACTCGATGGCATCTCTATCCCCACGGTATAATCAGGTATCAGGCTTTAGGCATTAGGTTTTAGGCATTAGGGGCGCCTCTCACTCATAACAAATTCCAGGGTTCCACCTGCCATGATGTCTTGATGCTTGAGTTTGAAACCCTGTAGCCGCTTGCCGTTGAGGCGGATTTCCTTGACGTAGATACCCTTTTCGCCCTTGCGGGTGATGGTGAACTCCTTGTCGCCAGCCAGGTGCAGCGTGGCACGCTGGAACAGTGGCGTGCCGGTGACATATTCGGCAGCGCCGGCATTGAAGGGATAGAAGCCTAATGCCGAGAAAATGTACCACGCCGACATTTGTCCGCAGTCATCGTTGCCAGCATAGCCTGCTGGAGTGGCATTGTAGAATTCCGTGCGCACTTGGTTGACCAGCTCTTGAGTGCGCCAAGGGCGACCGGCGAAGATGTAGAAATAGACGGTGTGGTGGCTGGGCTCGTTGCCGTGGGCATACTGTCCGATAAACGCCGAGGCGTTGCCGTTAGTCTCACGGTTGACGGTAGTGAGGCTGAAATTCTCATCTAATTTTTTCAGAAATGCTTTCTTGCCACCCATCAACTCGATGAATTGCTCGGGTGCATGAGGCACAAACCACAGGTATTGCCAGGCGTTACCCTCGATAAAGCTGTTGTCCTCATAGCTGAGCGGGTCAAATGGCTCTGCCCACTGTCCTTTGTCGTCACGTGCCCTGAAGAACCCCGTTTTTTCATCAAACAGGTTTTTATAGGATGTCGCCCTTTGGGCAAAGTGATGATAGTCGTCCTTGTGCCCCAAACGCGCTGCAACGGCAGCGACGCACCAGTCGTCAAATGCCTGCTCCAGTGTGATGGAAACCGAAGAACCTTGCCTGTTGCAGGGCATGTAGCCCAGTTTTTCCCACAGGTCAAACGGCGAGTTGGTGTGCGGCCTTGTGCTGCTCTCGACCATCGCTTGATAGGCTTTCTCAAAATCGATGCCAGGCAGATCGGCGAGAATGGCGTCGGCGATGACCGGGATGGCATGGTTGCCTATCATGCAGTAGTTCTCTTGTCCCCACAGGTCCCAGATGGGCAGGTAGCCATAGGTGTCGTGATGGCGCACCATGTCGTTCACAAACTGTGCTGCCAGGTCGGGTTTGAGCAAGAGGTAAAGCGGATGTGCGGCGCGGAAGGTGTCCCACAGCGAGAATGTGGAGTGGTAACTCTGACCCTTGGGCATCTGGCGTACCTCGTAGTTGGTGTCCATGTATCGGCCATCGACATCGCTCATGGTGTTGGGCTGCAACAACACGTGGTAGAGTCCGGTGTAGAAGATTTGCTTTTGCTCATCAGTGCCGTCAATATCGATGCATGACAGCTGCCGCTGCCACTCGTCGTGGGCTTGACGGACATATTGGTCAAAATCCCAGCCTGGGGCTTCGGAGGCGAGGTTTCGACGTGCTCCGTCGATATCGACCGCCGAGAGGGCGACCTTGACCGTCAATTGGCTATCATCTGCATTGTCAAACGACAGGGCGCAGCGCAGCGTGCGCCCGTTGATTACTGTAGCATCACCCACTGTGCGCGTGCCGTCCATGAGCAGGTGCCCGGTGATAGGACGGGAAAATTCGGCGCGGAAATAGACTTTGCGCAGCTTGGCCCAGCCGGTGATGACGCGGTAGCCTTCCACCGTGTGGTCATCGACAAGGCGGAGCTGGGCTTGGATGATGTCATAACTGCGGCGCCCGCTATAATAGGCCTGGCCGCGAAAGGTGGAGTGGTCGAGGTCAAGAATGACCTGTTGCGGCATCCCTTGAGGAAAGGTATAGTGGTGGATGCCGGTACGGGTAGTTGCGCTGAGCTCGACATTTACTCCGCTTTCCCGAAGCAAAACCCTATAGTATCCTGGTGATGCTGCTTCTTGCTCGTGTGAAAAAGTCTGCCCGAAGTTGCCTGTCGCCAGATACTCTGGAGTCACACTCCAGGTCACTGGCATGAGCGAGACATCAAACAGGTCGGTACAGCCCGTGCCGCTCAAGTGGGTGTGGGAGATGGCGTAGATGCTGTCACGGTTGTAGTCATAGCCAGAGCAGGGATCCCAGGTCACCATCTGTTCGGTGTCGGGACTCACCTGCACCATTCCCTGCGGCATCGTGGCTCCGGGGAATGTGCTGCCGCTTAAGGCGCCGGTGGAATCGGTCTGCGTGCCGATAAACGGATTGACATATCGGGTGTAATCAGTTGTGGTGGCTTGGAGCAGCAATGTGCTCCACAGGGCTAAGAGTAAGATAGTCTGTTTCATACACTGAGTCCACTTTAAAAAATGGCATTTTGAAAAATATTATTGTTCAGGTGGCGCGATATCGTCGCCATGCTGAGCGGCTCCTGACCGAAAAATGTGATACGTTGTTGAACGCTCAGTTCAGCAACAATTCCTCCCGCCCGCGGGAAGCAGCACTCGGAACGGTTTCTCGTCTATCTGGCTGGCCACCAACTTGAAAACTGGTTGTGCCAACAACCAGGGTCGGTGTACTTCTTGACCGCACGCTTGCCCATCATGCGCGATGGAGTCGTGAAAAGGTCAAGCCGCTCGGCGGTATCTGTCTTGCGAAACATAGTGAATCTACTTATAGTAGTAGATTACAACAAAGTTACAACAAAATTTTCCAATCCACCAAACATTACAGCAACTATTTGACACAAGTGATTGTACAAACACAACCTGCTTATTAAAGTGGACTCAATAATACATTTTCAGGGCTGCCTCTTTCCTTATCCGCCTCAACAGCCAGATAACTGATTCATTTGCAAAAAAGATGAAAGTTTAGCGCTAAAGGACATGGAACTCTTGGTTTTACACATCATTTTCTTTTTCCTGCGGGCGTGGAATTCTGAGAATTCTATGTAAATTTGCACGAACATATCTTAACTTTCCTTTTTAACAATTTAATTCTAAAAAAAATGAACAGATTTACTTTTCAACGATTGCTTCTTCTGGCTTTCATCGTAATAGGTCATTTGGCAGCATCTGCCTATGACTTCAAAGTTGGCGATATTTATTACAACATCAATGAAGATGGCACCAGTGTGAGTGTGACTTACAAGAATTCCACCCCGTCAGCATCCTATACCGGAGATATTGTCATTCCGGCAAGGGTTACGCCTGACAGTATAAACTATTATGACGTCACGGGTATCGGGAATTCAGCGTTCTACAGATGCTACAGCTTGGCCTCAATAACGATGCCATCAAGCCTTTTGACCATCGGCAATAGTGCATTTGAGGCATGCACTACTCTTACTGAAATCATCATTCCTGAGAATGTTGTGACGATTAACAAGTTTGCGTTCCGTAATTGTTCGGGAATAAAAACGATAACAATACCCAACAGCGTTACAACATTAGATGATTACGCTTTATGTTACACGGGAATAAAAGATATACAATTTGGCACTGGATTGACAGAGATCAGCGGAGGCCTGTTTCACGGATGTGATTCATTACAAACGGTAGATTTTCCCTCAGGCGTTACCACAATAGGCTCTACTGCATGTATTGATTGTAAATCACTAAGACATGTCTCCATTCCTGAGGGGGTTACAAACATTGGTTCAAGGGCTTTTCAACGTTGCGTCCGTTTAACTGAGATTGACTTGCCCAGCACACTCAATTTTATTTATTGGGACGCATTCTCTTATTGCACTGGTCTCAAGCGCTTCAACATTAGCGAGGAGAACTCCAGTTATTGTGGCGTTGACGGTGTTCTCTATAACAAAGAGAAAACCACTTTAATTATGTTCCCCAATGCTAATAGCGACAGCTGCATTGTCCTTGACGGTGTCACTGAAATCGAACGCTACGCTTTTATGGGATCTTCCCGCCTTAGATACCTTTCTCTCCCCAATAGCCTAAGGACAATTAGTCTGGCCGCTTTTGAAGATTGTTCTTCATTGCAAAACTTTATCATTCCTGAAGGAGTTGAAAGGATCGAGCAACTTGCGTTTTCAGGATGCTCGAGCCTGACAGAGATGCGTATTCCCAGCAGTGTTTCAAGTTTTGGCCCACAGGTTTTTTATCGCTGTAAATCACTTCAAGCCATTCATGTTGCCGAGGACAACCCTATCTTGTGCAGCGTAGATGGTGTACTGTTCAATAAGGATAAGACTATATTAAGAGCATACCCAAATCATCACAACAATGACTACTCAACCTATACTATTCCAGAGGGAGTCATCACAGTAGGAGATTGCGCTTTTGGAGCATGTTCCGGATTAGCAATAATCAATTTTCCCAATAGCCTGAAAAAGATTGGTTCTTCTGGGTTTGTTGATTGCACTGGCTTGACGACCGTTGTCGTGCCCGATAGTGTTACGGAGTTGGGCAATGGCGCTTTTAACGGATGCAAATACATCAAGAACATAACACTGGGACGCAGTGTCGCTTCAATGGGTAGTTCAATCTTTGACCAATGCTGGATGATTAATATTACCTGCTTGGCGCCTACTCCCCCTTCAATCCCAACCATTAATGGCGGTATAGGACTGTGGTACACAGTATATAGCAGTTGCCGACTGTATGTTCCCAAAGAGTCGTTAGAAGCTTACCAGACAACCGACCCGTGGATGAGATTCACCAATATCGTGCCCGTGGACGACATCGGTGATGCCGATGGTGACGGTGTGCTCACAATCAATGATATAACTGCTATCATTGACCTTATTCTTGGGCAAGATTCAAGCATCAATTCCATTATCGCCGACATTAATCGTGACCACAAAACTAACATCGATGACGTTATCGCCCTCATCGACATATTTCTCAACAATTAAGGGTAACGTCTATAAATTACCTGATTGTTAAGACTTAGTGTTGGTAAAGTGGCGCGAGACGCAAAAGACGGGGCTGTGTGTCATAATTCTGATAGCCGCTTTTTATGATCGCCCTTCGGGCATAGCCCGATCAAAGTTTTAGGAATGAATTATGACACACCGCCCTCTTCTATTGCGGATTGTTGCCCGATGCCATGAAAAAACCGCAGCTTTTTAGTAATTTTGCACCAATATTTGTGAAAGCCGAACACCATAAAGTTCACTTTAATGGTTGAGGCGCCGCCAAAGTTATCCAAATAATATAAAAAATGACTCTATGGGACTCATTGACGATAGTAAACGCATCAACGAAATTGACGTGCAAGAGGAACGCGCCATCCTCGTGGGACTGATTACACCACAACAAGGCGAGGCCAAGGCCAAAGAATACCTTGACGAACTTGAATTCCTTGCCGAGACGGCAGGCGCCGTCACCGTGCGCACCTTCCTGCAACGCTGCGACGGCCCCAATAGCACGTCCTACGTCGGCAAGGGCAAACTCGAGGAGATTGTCGCCTTTGTCGAGGAGAATGACATCAGCCTCGTCATCTTTGACGACGACCTCACGCCCAAGCAGATTGCCTTTATCGAGAAGGCTGTCAAGGTCAAAACGCTTGACCGCACGAGTCTCATCCTCGACATCTTTGCCAAGCGGGCCCAAACCGCCAGCGCCAAGATGCAGGTCGAACTGGCACAGTATCAGTACCTGCTGCCCCGATTGACGGGTATGTGGACCCACCTGGAGCGTCAGCGAGGCGGTATCGGTATGCGTGGACCTGGTGAGACGCAGATTGAGACCGACCGCCGTATCGTCAAGACCAAAATCTCCTTGCTCAAGGAGAAACTCGCACAGCTCGACAAGCAGAAGATTACCCAGCGCAAGAACCGCGGCAAACTCACCCGCATCGCCCTTGTGGGCTATACCAATGTGGGCAAATCCACGCTGATGAATGTGCTGAGCAAGAGCGAGGTCTTTGCCGAGAACAAGCTCTTTGCCACCCTCGACACCACGGTGCGCAAGGTGGTGATTTCCAACCTTCCTTTCCTGCTGACCGACACCGTTGGCTTCATCCGCAAACTGCCCACCCACCTGGTGGAATCCTTCAAGAGCACTCTTGACGAGGTGCGCGACAGCGATATCCTCGTCCACGTGGTCGATATTTCCCATCCCCAGTTCGAGGAGCAGATTGAGGTCGTTAACCGCACGCTGCAAGAGGTGTGTGATGCCGGTGACAAGGAGATGATAATGGTCTTCAACAAGATAGACCAGTTTACCCACGTCCCCAAGGATGAGGACGACCTCACGCCCCGTCTTCGTGAGAACATCCCCCTCGAGGAACTGGAGGAAACCTGGATGGCACGTATGGGTGAGAATTGCGTCTTCATCAGCGCCAAGAAGCAGCTGAATATCGATGCCCTCAAGAAACTGTTGTACAACAAAGCCAAGGCAGTCCACACCGCCCGCTTCCCTTACAACGACTTCCTGTTCCAAACCTACGACGACCTGACCGAGGAATAACTATTACAAAGTCCAATTTTAATTACAGAATTGCCCCAACGTGGGCCAAGCAATCGTCTTTTCCGCACGGGTTGGGGCATCTGTTTGCCCTCCTTTCTGCTGATTTCTGGAACTGTAGTAGGCAGAGGCTTACTGCCAAACTCGTTCAAGAGTTTTATTGCAAATCTCTTGCATACATCATAGATTTTGACGTATTTTGCAAAAAGTTGTGCAATCGGTGATTAGTATTATTGTACTGGAGCCCCTATATTGATAAGAATCAGCGAAATGCTCAACTTTTCTGAGGCTGTCTTTATTGACTTTTCTAACCCGCCCACGGGTGGATATAGTATATTTCCAAACTAAATATTGTTTCTTTAAACCCCTATTTTTATGAAAAGAGCAAAGTCTGTGTTTTTCGTTTTATTGTTGATGCTGGCGTCATTTACTGCTGGCATTGAGTATCCGCGAGGTGATGTGACACAAGACGGAAAAGTGGATATCGCCGATGTTGTGGAACTGATTGACTACCTGTTGAAGGGTTCATGGTCAGATGATTCATTGACGCGGGCTGATGAGACCTTTACCGTCAATGGCGTGTCGTTCACGATGAAAGCTGTCCAACGGGGCGCGTTTATCATGGGTTCAATCAACGAAGACAACCGGCCGATTTTCAGTTATGAGTTCCCTCCTCACCACGTGCTGATGTCGGCTTACAATATCGGCGAGACTGAGGTGACCCAAGCGCTGTGGCTTGCTGTGATGGGTGATAACCCGAGTCATTTTTCCTCACGTAACGGTTATGAAGAGAACTTGAATCGTCCAGTAGAATATATTTCCTGGAGCGATTGCCAGATGTTCATCTCCAAACTGAACGAGCTGACGGGCAGGAAATTCCGCTTGCCTACTGAGGCCGAGTGGGAGTATGCCGCCCGTGGCGGCAACGATGGTTTTGACTATCGGTATGCCGGTAGCAACAATTTCGACGATGTGGGGTGGTGCTGGGACAACCTGCCGTCTCAGGATATGTTCTCGGTGCTGTATGGGACCCAGCCGGTTGCGTCCAAGGCTCCTAATGAGTTGGGGCTTTACGACATGAGCGGCAATGTCAGTGAGTGGGTGCAGGACTGGTATGGGCCATATAATAGCGATTCACAAACTAATCCTACAGGCCCGGTAACAGGAAGATATCGCGTGTTTCGTGGTGGCAGCTGGTTCGTTGACCCCGATTTTGGTACTGTGTCATACCGCGATTACGATGATCCGTATATGTTCTGCTTTGAATTTGGTCTGCGTTTGGCTCTATAAATGCCTGTAACTTAACCGCTTGTTCCTTGGCTTGAAAAACGGATAGTTACTTCCTCCAGCGTTTGAGCATGGGGAAGAAATCTCGCATCATCTGCTTGTATTCTTCCTTGGTCATGGGCTGGGGCATCTGCTTGTTGACCTCGTCGATGAATTGTGCGCAGTGCTCAATCATCTCGTCCATCGTGCAGTCTTGCAGGAATTTGCCTTCCTGATAGCAGTATCGGCAATAGTCATGGTTGATGCTGCCGTCGGCGTTGGTGCCGCAGTCACTGTCGCTGGTTAGGGGCATACCGCAGCTCTGGCAGAACTGGGGCAGTTGGCCGGGCAGGAGGTGCTTTTCCTTATTAGGGAAGGTGGCTTCGTATGCGGCAAAAGCCTCGGGGCGCTCGTCGGCGACGAAATAGCCTTTGGGTGGGCAGTAGGTTGCCTCAATGCCGCTCAGCCAGCCGGGGATTAGCTCTTGGGCGAGAAAGTATGGAACCTCGGCGTCGCGAGGCTCGGCATGGTAATGGATGCCCAACTTGCTGGCAAGGTCAAAGCCCGCATGACGGTAGAAGTTGATGTTCCCTTCCATGCACAGGAAGCCGATGCCCAGCTGGCGGGCTTTCTCCAGCGCGTGCTGCAGCAATTTTAGTCCATAGCCCTTGTGCTGGTAATCGGGGCGGATGCTGATGGGCCCAAAGGTCCACGACGGGCATCTGGTGCCATCATCAAGGACGAGTTCGGCTCGCGAAAACATCACATGACCGATGAGCCTTCCGTCCTCCTCCATCACGAGGTTGAGCTCGGGAATGAAGTCGGGATTGGTCCTGTACTGGTTGAGCACGTAGTGTTCGGTGCAGCCTGGACGGTACACGTTCCAGAAGGCTTCGCGGGTGAGGTTCTCCACCGCGCGTTCTTCGCCGGGCTGTTCAAGTCTGATGTTCATCGTGTGAAGTCGTGTCTTTTAGCTCGGTTTTTCAATCAAGGATTGTAGTAATCCTTATTATAGAAGTCGAGAAGCTCCTGAAGGTGGCGGTAGGCCTCGGCGGCGGGGCCGTCGGGGTCGAGGTCCATAGATTCGAGGTAGCTGTTGAGTGCCATGCGCACGTTACCGTTCTGGCGGTAGGCGTTGCCGCGCAGGTAGTAGGCCATAGCCAGTTTCTCTTTGTCGGTATCCTTGCTGTCAATGATTTCGCCCACTGCTTCGAGGGCGGCTTGGCCCTCGCTGCGTGAGAGCATTTCCTTAATTTCCTGTATGGTTTTCATCTTCTATAGTTTTTATAGGGGCAAAATTACACCAACTTGATGAAAAAACATTAAATTTGCCATAAAAATAGCGAAGATAGGACTATCTTTGCCGAGAAATCATGCCCAAAGATGCTGGAAGTCAACTCTCATATCGCCACGTTGGACCGTGATGCCATCGTCACCTTGTTGACAACGGCCCCTGCCGAGGACTTGTATCGGCAGGCCGACCGCGTGCGGCATGATGCCATTGGCGACGAGGTGCACCTGCGCGGACTCATCGAGTTTTCCAATTTCTGCCGCAACGACTGTATGTATTGCGGTATTCGCCGCAGCAATCGTCATGTGCAGCGTTACCGCATGACCGACGAAGAACTCGTCGAGACGGCCCGCCGGGCCGTGGCACTCGGCTTTCAGACGATAGTGTTGCAATCGGGCGAGGATCTGCACTTTGACCAGGCTCGCCTGTGCCGCATCATCGAGCAGATCAAGCGTCATGACGTCGCGCTCACGCTCAGCGTCGGTGAGCGTGACTATACTGATTACAAGGCTTTCAGGGACGCTGGTGCCGATCGCTACTTGTTGCGCATCGAGACGACCGACACCGACCTGTATCACCGCCTGAATCCGGGCATGAGTTGGCAACGTCGCCATGAGTGCCTGCTTATGATCAGGGAACTGGGCTACGAACTCGGTTCGGGCATCATGGTGGGGCAACCGGGGCAGACAATCGCCTCGATAGCCGACGACTTGCTCTACCTGAAGGACATCGGTATCGACATGGCAGGCATCGGTCCTTTCATTCCGCACCCCGACACGCCACTGGCGGCAGAGGCAGGTGGCACCCTTGAACTGGCGTTGCGCACGATGGCGGTGATGCGCCTGCTCATGCCCGACATCAACATCCCGGCCACGACAGCGATGGAAAGCCTGCACCCCCAAGGGCGCATCATGGCGCTCAAGGCAGGAGCCAATGTGGTGATGCCCAATGTCACCGAGGGCGAGTATCGCCGCCTCTACGAGCTGTATCCCGGCAAGATTTGCGTCAACGACACGCCTGCCCATTGCCGCAGTTGCATCGGGCTGAAAATTCAAAGCATCGGGCGCACCATTGGCCAAGGGAGGGGTGGACATAGGAAATCAACTATTTAACGTCAGGCGTTAAATAGTTGATGATTAGTGATTAGAGATTAGTGATTAGTGATTGGAGATAAACTCATTAATGATAAAGAATATGGAGGAAAACATGAACAAAGTCCTGGAGCAGCAACGCCTGGGACAACTCAAGAACCTCGTGATGCTCGCCGCTGCCGACGGGCAAGTCACCGACTCGGAACTCGCCGTGCTGCTGGCTGTGGCATCGCGTGAGAACATCTCGCCCGAGGAATTTAACAACGTGATCGAGAATCCTGACAGCATCAGCATCACCCTGCCTGAGGACGAGGACACCAAACTGGCCTACCTGCGTGACATGGTAGCCTTGATGATGGTTGACGGTGAACTTGACGAGCAGGAACTGGCCATCTGCAAACTCTATGCGATGGCTCTGGGCTATCGTGGCTCTATCGTTGATGGCATGATTGCCGGCGTCATCGACCAACTCGATGCTGAGGGTCAGCCTGAAGCGTGATGGTTGTTCTCTTGGTAATCAACTGATTACAAGATGATTATCGTTAACCTTGATGTGATGATGGCGCGCCGCAAGATGTCGCTCAACGAGTTGAGTAGTCGCGTGGGCATCACTGTCGCCAACCTGTCCATTCTCAAGACCGGCAAAGCGCGCGCAGTGCGCTTCTCGACACTTGACGCCATCTGCCGCGCGTTGGACTGTACCCCCGGCGACATTCTCGAGTACCGAGAAGACATCGAGTAACAACCAATTTGAACCTATATGAAAACGTTGTGTCATTTGCTGATTTTGGTTGTGGCCATGCTGGTCCCGCAGGTGGCTTTTGCCCAAGAGGAGGCAGATGTCATTTTCGACGCCGACTCCTGCATTGCCGCGGTTGCTGAGTCATGTCCTATTGATTACAAGGACGAATGGGCCATCACATCGGTCACAACCGAAGCCGACACCGTTCACTTGGAGCTGCAAGTGCCGTCATCGTTGGCGGGTTTCCTCCCGATGCTCGCGGGCGAAGGTGATAATGTGAGATTGGTGTGGCTCAGGCAGATGGTTTATTTTGGCGTTCCCTGGCGACAGCTGTGCCGTGGCATCATCGCTGCCCGTCGTGTCCTGGTTATCGACCTGAAGCCCAAAGACAGCAGGGTGTCTGCCGAGATTATCATCAATCCCGACAAACTCGAGAAACTGAATGCCACGATTAAAGACTGACCACCCTGTGAGGTGGAAATGAAAGGCGGCAAGTTGGCATAATTCTTGCAAATGAGTAGTTTAGCAACAAATATATTACTATTATAACAAGGTGAATCGATGAAAAAGACCGTATTTGCAACCCTCGTGGCAACCACCCTGTTGATGTCGAGTTGCCAGTCTGTGGGCCAGTTCTATGGCGCGGCCACTGGCGCGTCGATTGGCGGTATGTTTGGTTCGGCTATCGGTGGTATCACCGATGGGCCGCGCGGCAGTGACCTGGGCACTGTTGTCGGCATGGCCGTTGGCGGAATCATTGGCGCTGCAGCCACTGCTCCCAAGACTGATGACGGCAATTACCGTTCGTCGGACTATTACTATGACTATGATCGTGATGATTATCGTCAGAACAACGCTTACAGCCCTTATGCCAGCCTTGAGATTGCCGAATTGCGCTTTGTTGACGACAACAACAACCGTGCGATTGACGCTGGTGAGCACGCCAAGCTGGTGTTCATTATTCGCAACACGGGCCGTGACTACGTCTATGACATCGCTCCCGTGATTACCGTGAGTGGTACCAAGCAGATTTACTTGTCGCCCACGGCCATCGTCAAGGAACTGGGACCGGGCAAGGCTGTCCGCTATCAGGCCGAGATAATAGCTACCAATAAGCTCAAGAACGGCACGGCAGATTTTTCAATCGGCTTCTCGGACGGCGACCAAATCTACACTTTGCGCTCCTTCCAGTTGCGCACCAACCGCCGATAATCCTCAAAAACGAGATAGGCAATTAATGAACAACCTGGACAACAATAGATAAGTTGTTCAGGTTGTTTATTCTTGTTCAAGTTGTTTGAAATGTGTTGTGTTACAGGATGATGCGCGTGGCGTTGACGGGCTCGTTGACAAACACGCTCGCCAGGGGTGAGAAGTGGTCGGGGTCCTCGGTGGTGTAGTAACGGCATGAGCCGCCACGGCTGCAGTGGCGCTCGATTTCGGGGTGGCGTTGCAGGTAGTCGGCGAGGCTTTCGGCAACGATGGGGCCTTGTTCGATGACCTTCACGCCTTCGGGCATATACTTGTGAATCTTGTCGATGAGAAGCGGGTAGTGGGTACAGCCCAGAATCACGGTGTCGATGTCAGGGCATTCGGCCATGAGTTGGTTGATGTCTTTCTTGACAAAGTAGTCAGCACCGTCACCGCTACTCTCGCGGTTCTCAACCAGAGGCACCCACATGGGGCAGGCATGGCCGTGAACCTTAAAGCCGGGAGTCGCCTCAATCTCAATGTTGTAGCTGCGGCTGGCGATGGTGCCTGGTGTGCCGAACACACCGATATGGCCCGTACGGGTCAGTTCGCCGACCTTCTCGACCGTGGGACGCACGACGCCCAGCACGCGGCGCTCAGGAGCCAGGGTGGGGAGGTCCTGCTGCTGGATGGTGCGCAGCGCTTCGGCCGAGGCGGTGTTGCACGCCAGGATGACGAGGTGGCACCCCTGGGCAAACAGCTTTTTGACAGCCTGCAGGGTGAACTCATAGACCAGCTCGCGGGAGCGTGTGCCATAGGGGGCACGAGCGTTGTCGCCAATAAACAGGTAGTCATATTGCGGCAGCACCCGCCTGATGTCGCGCAGGATGGTCAGTCCGCCAAATCCCGAGTCAAACACCCCGATGGGCGCCTGCTCGATGCTCTTTTCTGCTTTTGTTGTTGACATGTCGGTATTATTTATTGCAAAGGTACGTCTTTTTCGCAAGTTTTTTGTATTTTTGCCAATTAAAATGTGTTTTAACGCAATGATGCAGCCGTTCAAGACATACAGCCTGAACTTGAGGGGGCGGCTGGTGACCATCGACCGTCCGTGGGTGATGGGCATCATTAATGTCACACCCGACTCGTTCTACAGCGGTAGCCGTGTCAACGATGAGGGCTTGTTCACTGAACGCGTGCGGCAGATGATTGCCGATGGGGCCGACGTGATTGACGTGGGTGCCTGTTCGACGCGTCCGGGCAGCGAGTCGGTGGATGCGCAGGGTGAGATGGCTCGCCTCGAGTGGGCGCTGGCCGCCATCCGCCGCGAGGCCCCCCACGTCGTGGTGTCGGTGGACACCTTCCGTGCCGATGTGGCACGCCGCTGCGTGGAGGAGTGGGGTGCCGACATCATCAATGACATCTCAGGCGGCACGATGGACGAGGCCATGTTCGCCACGGTGGCAAGCCTACGTGTCCCCTATGTGCTGATGCACATGCGCGGCACGCCCGAGACTATGGCGGGGCTGACAGACTATGACAACGTTACCGCCGAAGTTCTCGAGTGGATGGCGCGCCGCATCGACCAGCTGCGTCAACTGGGAGTCGCAGACGTCATTGCAGACCCGGGTTTCGGCTTTGCCAAGACGTTGGAACAGAACTACGAACTGTTGGCTCGTCTCAACGCTTTTCATGCCTTGGATGCCCCATTGCTGGTCGGCGTGTCACGCAAACGCATGATTTACACGCCGCTCAACTGTACTGCCGACGAGGCCCTTAACGGCACCACTGTGGTTAACACCATTGCCCTGGAGCAGGGCGCCCACATCCTGCGTGTGCATGATGTCAAGGCGGCAGCCCAAGCCGTGGCAATCACCACATTGCTGCGTCAAAACGCACTCAATAACCGATAAACTAACAACGAGATATGGCAACATCAATTTTCACACTCATCGGCATCAAGGACATCATCGATATCCTGATGGTGGCGACATTCATGTATTTCCTGTATCGAACGATGAAGAGTTCGGGGTCGCTCGACATCTTTGTCGGCGTGCTGGCCTTTGTCGTCGCCTGGGTGGTGATGTACAAAATGCTGGATATGCGCCTGATAGGTACCATTATGGACAAGTTCATCGATATCGGACTGTTCATCTTGGTTATCCTGTTTCAAGATGAGATCAAGCGATTCCTTACCGAATTGGGCTCCAGACGCGGCCTCAAGATATTTGAGAAAATCTTCAAGAGCAAGACCGAGATTGAAGATGAGAAAAAGTGGATTTTGCCCGTGGTCTATGCCTGCATGAATATGGCCAAGTCCAAGACGGGTGCCCTCATCGTCGTCCAGCAGGGTATCCCTCTGACTGACTATGAACGCACGGGCGACGTCATCAACGCCAACATCAACTCGCGCCTTATCGAGAATATCTTCTTCAAGAATAGTCCGTTACATGATGGTGCGCTCATCGTTGGAGGAAATAAAATCAAGAGTGCCGGCTGCATCCTGCCCGTTTCTCATGACACCAACATACCCCGCTACCTGGGACTGCGCCACCGTTCGGCAAAGGGCATCGCACAAGCTACCGATGCCATCGCCATCGTCGTGAGCGAAGAAACTGGCCGTATCTCCTACGCACACAAGGGCGAACTTCACCTGAACCTCTCCAGCACCGACCTCGAGCACGCCCTGTCGGCCCTCGTCGAGAAAGACTAATATACTAAGGACTAAAAACTAAGAACTAAGAACCATGTTCGACATAGACGGAACTTTGGTGAGCCTGGATTTGGTCGAGCGATTCTTCTGCTGCGACCTGGATACCTGCCTCGGTGCCTGCTGCATCGAGGGGGACTCTGGTGCTCCACTCACCCAGGACGAGTATAAGCGCCTCAAGGAAATCCTGCCCGAGATTTGGGACGACCTGCTACCGCAGGCTCAGGATCAGATCAAGGAAAATGGTGTCGCCTTCTTTGACGTCGAGGGCGAGTTGGTGACACAGCTTGTGGGCGGTGCCAACTGCGTGTTCACCACCTATGAGCGCGGCGGCATGTGCCTGTGTGCCATCGAGAACGCCTATCGCCAGGGGCGCATCAACTGGCGCAAACCCATGTCCTGCTACCTCTATCCCGTGCGCATCAAGCGCTATCCGGGCTATGAGGCTGTGAACTATGACCGTTGGAAAATCTGCAAGAGCGCCGAGGTCCTTGGCCGTCGCGAGGGCATCCGCCTCTACCAGTTCCTGAAGGAGCCCCTTATCGAGCGCTATGGCCAGCAGTGGTACGACACCCTCGTCGCTAACTGCGAGCTCTACATCAAGCAATACCTGGAATAACCATCCTTACTTGACGCCATGCCACTCATCGTCACTGATGTGGCGGACTGGGATGTCGTTGTGTTGCGAGCGATAGCTCGTAACGTGGGCCGGGGCGGCCTTGTTTCATGTGCTGCGGGAGTGGGTTGTAGGGGCTTGAAAATCGGTTTTTTAGAGAAAAGTGAGATTTTTCATTGCCAGTTCAAGAATTTGTACTACCTTTGTGCCGCTTTTCGTAATCTCTGACAAGAAATAGTGTGGCTTGTGTATATTACGAAGTGATTATTAACGCATTAAAACAAGAAACAATGGACTTGATTAAAGTTGCAGAACAAGCATTTGCTACGAACAAGCAGCACCCGGAGTTCTTTCCTGGTGACACAATCACGGTAGCATACCGCATCAAGGAGGGTAACAAGGAGCGTATCCAGCAGTACCGTGGTGTGGTGATTAAGATCACTGGCGAGGGTGAGAAGAAGCGTTTCACCGTTCGCAAGATCAGTGACAACATCGGCGTTGAGCGTATTTTCCCGCTCGAGTCTCCGTTCATCGACAGCATCGTTATCAACAAGCATGGTAAGGTGCGTCGCGCTAAGCTGTATTACCTGCGTGGTCTCACCGGTAAGAAGGCTCGCATCAAGGAGCGTCGTATCATCAAGAAGGAGGAGGCATAATCAACAGCCGCCACTTTATGATAAAAAACCGAGGTCAACTCATTCAGTTGGCCTCGTTTTTTAGTCATAGATACATCAAATAACAACGTGAACAACATGAATATATTGAACGTTGTCCGGGTTGTTTTTTGTTGTTCATCTTGTTTGATTTAGTCGCGTTGGTCGGCGGGCAGGTCGCTCTGGATGACCTCGCGGCACTGGTGGCTCACCTGGGCGATGTCGTTGCCGCCGGTGTGCTCGATGGGCTGGTGGAAGGTAAGTGTGATGGTGCCGGGTGTGACGTTAAAGGTGCTGCGCGGCAACACGCGGTAACTGCCGTCGATGGTGATGGGCACCACGGGCAATCCAAACTCCAAAGCAAGCTTGAAGGCACCGTTCTTGAAGGGCCCCATCTTGCCAGTGTCGGTGCGACGGCCCTCGGGGAAGACGACAATCGACATACCACCGCTATGCAGCTTCTTCTTGGCGGCCGCCATGGTGTCACGCAGGCCTTGAGCGGTGTGGGTGTCCACAAGGATATGTCCCGCCATGCGGCAAGCGGTACCCACGATGGGGATGTTGGTGATGCCCTTGCGCATCATCCACTTGAAATTATGTCCCAGGAAGCCGTAAATGGAAAAAATGTCGTATGCGCCCTGGTGGTTGGCTACAAACACATAGCTCGTCTCGTGGTCCACATGCTCACGTCCCACGACCTTGACGCGCACCAAATGCAGCCAGCACCAAGTCCTGGCCCACCACTTGGCAGGATAGTATCCCCAATAATCCTGGTTGAACAGGCATCCAACAATGGTAATCAATGCGGTGATGATGCTGTAAACCAACATAATGGGTGACACAATGCACCACTGGTATATGCGGTAGAGGTATATCATAGTAGTTAATCGCGGTATTTTGGTCTTGCAAAATTACAATTTTACCCCCAATCATGCAAGTGGCATGCTCGCAAGGCCATCAAATGATGCTGATATTTAACGCATTTTAGAACACATCGCAAGTTTGGGTAACAATTCGGTCAAATGTGCCTCATGCCGAGGCGTGGCCCCGGGGCCACAAAGAAATGAGAGACGCAAATTTTTGCGTCTCTACATTTACAATTCGTGTGATTAGCCGTTTTAAGAGATTTGTGCCCAGGCGTGAGGGGTTTTACTTGTCCTCGGCCTCGGCCTCGGGGGCGATGAGCTTGTAGCCCTTGCCGTGGATGTTGATGATCTCGATGGTGGGATCGTCCTTGAGTTTCTTGCGCAGCTTGGTGATATAGACATCCATCGAGCGTGCGTTGAAGTAGTTGTCATCAATCCAAATGGTCTTGAGGGCGAAGTTGCGCTCCAGAATCTCGTTCATGTGGGCGCACAACAGGCTCAGCAGCTCGCTCTCCTTGGTAGTGAGGTTGTCGCTGCGGTCGTCGGTGAAGAGGACTTGACGCTGGGTGTCGAAGGTGAACTTACCAATTTTGTAAACGGTGACCTCTTTGCCCTTCTTGCCCTTGACGCGGCGCAGGATGGCCTCGATGCGCAGTACCAGCTCCTCCATCGAGAAGGGCTTGGTGATGTAGTCGTCGGCGCCAATCTTGAAGCCCTCGAGGATGTCCTCCTTGAGTGCCTTGGCAGTGAGGAAGATGATGGGCACGTCGCTGTTGACGGCGCGGATTTCCTGGGCCAGCTGGTAGCCGTCCTTCTTGGGCATCATCACGTCGAGCAGGCAGATGTCGTACTTGCCCTTGAGGAATGCCTTGTAACCGGCTTCACCATCGGCAAACAGTTCGGCCTTGTAGCCCTTGTCCTCGAGATACTCACGGGTGAGGGTGCCCAGGTTCTCGTCATCTTCGCATAACAGAATTCTCAGTTTTTCTTCCATAATTTTCTTTTTTTATTTGTATAGTGGTAATGTGATAATAAATTTCGATCCTTGGTTGATCTCACTCTCGGCGCGGATGCTGCCGCCGAATAGTTCAATCATCTTGCTGACGTAGGCGAGGCCCAGGCCGAAGCCTTTCACGTCATGCAGGTTGCCGGTAGATACACGGTAGAACTTCTCGAAGATTTTCTTCAGGTCCTCGCGTTTCATGCCGATACCGTTGTCCTGGACGGTAATTTGGATATGGTCCTCGTCGGGGTTGACGGTGGTCACGGTGAGCTCGGGAGCGACGTCCTCGCGGCGGTACTTGACGGCATTGTCCAGCAGGTTGAAGATCACGTTGGTGAAGTGCATGCGGTCCACATTGATGATGGGGTCCTCGGCGTCGAGGTTGGCATTGATGTGGCCTCCGTATTTCTCGACCTTGAGTTTGAAGGTGTTGATGACACTGTAGATGCTGGCGTTGGCATCTTCTTCTTCAAGGCGCATGGTGGCGTTCTTGCGGTCGAACAGCGAGAGTTGCAGCACTTTCTCGACCTGGAAACGCAAGCGCTTGGTCTCGTCGTTGATGACGGTGGACACGTGCTTGAGCATCTCGGGGCTCTTGCGAACGCTGTCATCGTTGAGCATCTGGGCCGCAATCGAAATTGAGGAGATGGGCGTCTTGAACTCGTGCGTCATGTTGTTGATGAAGTCGTTCTTGATTTCGCTCAGCTTCTTCTGCTTGAAGGCTACCGAGATGGTGTACAGGAACACGCCCAGCAACAGGAAAGTGAAGGCCAACGAGGGTATCAGGAATTTCACCGACGAGAAGATGTAGTCGCTCTTGTTGGGGAACGTCACGTTGAGAGTGTTCTGCTTGTTCTTCGGATCGTTGGGGAACAGCACAAGGCTGTAAACGTCCTGTTGGGACATGGGCGAATAACCGGCGGTCTTATAAACGATGCCGTTGCTACGGCTCACGACGGCGAACTCAAAGGGCAGGTTAAGGCCGTTAAAGTCCAGCTCCGAACGCAAGTAGGTGGCGACTGTGGCGCTATCGGCTCGCTCCTGGATGGGGCGGTCGCTGGAATGGTTCAGGATGGTGAGGATGACCTCGTTCAACAGGCTTTTCTGGTACAGGTATTGTCCCTTGAGGATTTCCTGTTTGCGCTGGTAGCTGTCGTTCAGGCCATTGCGCAAGTCCTGCTTGCGCTGTTCGTTCAGGTCCTTGAGCGTGCTCAGGTTGGCGGGGCGCCTGTTGTCTAAGTCTTCGGTGTTCAGTGTTGTGTCGATATTGGCCTCGTAGCGGTCGCTGAAGTTGAAACTGTTCTGGCTGATGCCCGAGTACATCTGTTCGGCCTCGGCAAGGTCCTTGTCCAGGAAGAATTTGGTCTCGTTTTGCTCCAGCATGGTGGACACGCTGTAGAGGCTGCGCATGACAATCTCGCTAAACTGACTGTTGCGCATGGAGATCATCTTCTCCATATAGACAATCTGCATGGCGAGCAGGCCCAGCAGGGCTATCGCCATGACTACCGTCAATATCCATATCGTTGATCTCTTCATGAGAATTATCTGCTATATCAAAGTTGTCTTTTTAACAATCAACGGCAAAATTAACAATTAATTGTGAAAAACCAAAATTTTATTTCACTTTTTGCTCAAAAAATTAACGCGAAATGTTAAAACCCGCCTCTGTCGTTGCTGCCCACGATGTAAAAAATAATGGCATAAATGTCGCAATTATTATAAATAATGTGTAAATTTGGGGCAGAGAAAGCCGAAACGCTTGAAAGGGAGTAGGCGACAACACAACAGAATACAGGACATTACAGCATTATGGATGAAGAAATGAAAAATGCCGAGCAGGCAGCCAATGAGGCTAAAAACGAGGGTGCAAGCATCTTTGACCAACTGAAAGGGATGCTCGACGAGGCTACCAAAGGCGAGGGCAACGTGTTTGACAAACTGAAAGGCGTGCTTGAAGGCAAAGACGGCGAAGGCTCTATCTTTGATAAAGCCAAGGAAATGTTTGACGGCAAGGAAGGTGAGGCTGGGGTGCTTGACCAGCTCAAGGAGATGCTCGATAAGGGCACTACTGCTGCTGGCGAGGTGAGTCAGGACTTCCTGGAAAAAGCCAAAGAAATGTTTGAAACGAAAGACGGCGAGCCAAGCCTGCTGGACAAAGCCAAGGAGATGTTTGGCGAGGGCGCTACCGCCGCCGGAGAAATGATGGATAAGGCAAAAGACTTTGTGGAACAAGGAACCGCTGCCGCTACCGAGGTGGCACAAGACTTGAGCCAGAAGGCCAAGGAAGCCTTTGAACCCAAGGAGGGTGAGGAAGGCATTCTGGACAAGGCCAAGGACGCCCTTGACGATGCGGCTAAGGCTGCCGATGGCGTGATGGACAAGGTGCAGGATTTCCTGAAGAATGCCTTTGGGCCTAAGGACGGCGAGGGACAAGCCTGACCGTAACTGACCGAAATCACAGGAAATATCAGATCGTCTGACGGTTACCTTCGGGGGCTGTCAGACGATTGATATTGTTAAATGTGCCATTTGGTAGATTAAAAGTAAGAAAACTCGCTTAAAATCGGGAAGTTGTGTCGTTAAATTAGTACTTTTGCAGTTCGAAAAACCAAAACGACATAAACACATAAATGATTTATTTGAAATGAAAAGATTGACTCATCACTCATTATTGCTGATGCTTGCCATGCTGGTGGGCATCTCGGCAACGGCAGCAGTACCTACAGGGTATTACAACAATGCTAAGGGAAAGAGCGACCAGGCGCTGATGGCAGCCCTGCATTCTATCATCAAGGGGCATACCAAGCGTTCCTATGACCAGCTGAAGACCGACTTCAAGACTACCGACTGCAATGGTAATATCATCATCGACCGCTACTCGAATTCCCAGTTTACCTATGGCACCGACTTTTGTGGCACTTATAACGGGGTGGGGGATTGCTATAACCGTGAGCATTCCATACCTAACAGTTGGTGGGGTGGCTCTTCAAGTGACACTGCCTACACCGACCTGCATCATCTGTTCCCTGTTGACGGGTTTGTGAACAGCCAGCGTGGCAACAATCCCTTTGGCGACTGCAATAACGGCACCGTCTATGGCACCGGAAAGTTGGGCACCTGTTCTTTCAGCGGCTATTCGGGTACGGTATTTGAAGTGGCCGATGAGTACAAGGGCGACTTCGCGCGAGTATATTTTTACTTTGTCACGCGATACATGAAGCGCATGAGCAGCTATACCGTCAGCAATGGTGCTGATGTGTTCACTGCAAGCTCATATCTGGGACTGAAGACCTGGGCCATCAACCAGTTGCTCGAGTGGCACCGCAACGACCCCGTGAGCACGCTCGAGATTAACCGCAACAACAACGTGCATAACATTCAGGGTAACCGTAACCCCTTCGTTGACAATCCCGAGTTGGTGGAGTACATCTGGGGTAACATGAAGGGTAACGCGTGGAACCCTGGTGGCAGCACAACGACTCCCACTCTGACGTCTCCCGCCAACGGCTCGACGGTGAACGTGGGCACCAACACTGGTAGTGGAGTGACCAAGACCATCACCGTTAAGGGCACTAACCTGACCAAATCCTTGAGCCTGACCGTGAGCGGAACGGGCTTCGGCGTTTCTCCCTCCACTGTCACAGCTACCGCGGCCAACAACGGCACAACGGTAACTGTTACCTATAACGGCACTTCGACCACTGCCACGGGCACATTGACCATCAGCAGTAGCGAGGTGAGCAGTACCGTTAACCTTACTGCCAGTTACAACAGTGGTGGCGGCAGCACAAACGATGAAACCATCGAGACATGGGAAGGTTGCTCGACTGGCGGTTATTGGACGCAGACTGTACAGGGACATGCCTTCTCTTGGAGTTTCTCCAATGCCGGTATTTGGGCTGACACCAACAGGAATGGTGCACAGAGTTGTCGCTTTGGCAAGAATAGCAATTCCTATATCATGATGAACGAGGATGTTGTTGACGGTGCCAGCAAGGTGACCTTCTATGCTGCCAACTGGAGCAATGATCCGACTCCTACCGTGCAAGTGCAGTACAGTACTAATGGCGGTAGCACTTGGACAACCGCAGGGTCTTGCACGATTGGTTCGTCGTGGCAGCAGTATAGCTTTGACATGAATGTGACGGGCAATGTGCGCTTCAAGATCACACAGACGGCCGGTTCACGTTTCAATATCGATGATATTGCCATCACGAGCAACAACAGCGCCCCCGTTACTAATCCCCAAATTACTGCTCCTGTCAACGGCTCGACGGTCAACGTGGGCACCATTCCCGCCACGGGCACGTCGGTAAACAAGACTATTACCGTGAGGGGTAGTGACCTGACGAAGGCACTCAACCTGAGCGTGAGCGGTACCGGATTCAGCGTGTCACCGACAACAATCAGCGCTGCAACAGCCAACAATGGCGTGAATGTGACCGTCACCTACAGTTCCACTGTAGCTGGCGATGCCACGGGCACATTGACCATCGCAAGCAGTGAGGCAAGTGTGACAGTGAATTTGACAGCCAGCAAAGTGGCGGCTCCAACACTCGCCATCACGTCTCTCGACGCATTGGAGGCTGCACAAGACGGTGAGTCCACAGTAGTGCGGGGCACCGTGTCCAGCGAGAACAACAACGCAGCAATCACCCTGAGTGTGGAGGGCAACTTTGAATTGAGCCTTAACCAGTACACTTGGGCACGTTCGATCACCCTTAATCCCTCCGGCGAGGTGTTCTATGTCCGCCTTGCTAACACTGCTACCGTGGGAGATTATTATGGTTCGATAACTGCTACCACAGGTGTGGTTTCAGCCTTTGCCGATGTCGAGGGTACTGTCAGCGCCAAGCCCGTCCTGCTGGGTGACGTGGATATGGATGGCATCGTAGGCATCAGCGACGTGTCAAATCTCATCGATTACCTCATGAGAATAGATGTTCAGCCGTTTGATATGCTTGCCGCCGATGTCGATCAGAACGGTACGATTGATATTGCAGACGCTACTGCCATCATCGACATCATTCTGGAGCCGAAGTCGGCGATGAAGGCACAATGCTGGAATGCAGTGCCCGTTGACAGCAAGATTGAAATCACCAACCCCATTGGTGAGATGATTGAGGTATATAACATGGATGCCGAGGTCGTTGCAACCGTTGATGCAGCAGGTGTCCATCGCATCTCAGTGCCTGCAGGCATTTACCTGGTGTCGGGTGAAAACGATTCCCGCAAGGTGGTCATCAAGTAAGATATCTCGACATTAGATTCGCAATTATGCGACTGCCGCATAGCCTAATGACAGGCTATGCGGCAGTCGTTTAAGTTATGTGGTGACAGTAGTTTTGGAATGTTGGTGTACCTTATTTGCCAATGCAGTGGTATTCAAATCCTGCCAGTTTCAACTCCTCACCATCTAGGATATTGCGACCGTCAAGGATCAGGCGGCCACGCATCTTGTGAAGCAGTGTGTCGATGTTGGGCATTCTGAACTCCTTCCACTCGGTGACTAACATGAGTGCATCGCTGCCGTCGGCGGCCTGATACATATCGGTACAGTAGGTAACTCGATCGCCTATCCGTCGGCGGCACTCCTCCATGGCGACAGGATCATAGACCTTGACTGTTGCACCTGCTTCAAGCAGTAAGTCGATGAGCACCAGAGACGGTGCTTCGCGCATGTCATCGGTCTCAGGCTTGAAGGCAAGTCCCCACAGGGCAATCACCTTGTCTTTCAATTGACTCTTATCTCCGCCATAGTAGTCCACCAACTTGCGGTAGAGGACAAGTTTTTGGTCGGCATTGACCTCTTCTACGGCTTGCAGCACCCTCATGGGGTAGCCCAGATCGGCTGCGGTCTTGATGAGTGCTTTGACGTCCTTAGGGAAACAAGACCCCCCGTATCCGCATCCGGCATAGAGGAATTTCTTGCCGATGCGTGTGTCGCTGCCTATGCCCTTGCGCACCATGTTGACATCGGCTCCAACGAGTTCGCACAGGTTGGCAATGTCGTTCATAAAGCTGATGCGTGTGGCAAGCATGGAGTTGGCGGCGTACTTGATCATCTCGGCCGATGGGATGTCGGTAAAGATAAGTCTGTCGCTCACAATCATGAAAGGCTTGTAGAGGCGGGCCATGAGTTTACGGGCTCGTTCGCTCTCGACGCCGACAACCACTCGGTCTGGGCTCATGAAATCTTTCACAGCATTTCCTTCCTTGAGGAACTCGGGGTTACTGGCAACGTCAAACTCCACGTCAACCCCCCTTTGGTTGAGTTCTTGCTGAATCACAGTCTTGACCTTGCTTGCGGTTCCCACAGGAACCGTACTTTTGGTCACTACGACGATATAATGATTGAGATGCTTGCCGATGGTATGAGCCACGTCAAGCACATACTTGAGGTCTGCACTGCCGTCTTCGTCAGGGGGTGTGCCGACGGCGCTGAAGACGATGTCCACATCGTTGATAACGTCTTCGAGGCTTGTCGTGAAATGCAGCCTTCCTGATTTCATATTCTTGTGGACCAGCGTTTCCAGTCCTGGCTCATAGATTGGGATGATTCCCTTGTTGAGGGCTTCGACCTTGCGCTCGTCAACGTCAACGCACGTCACGCGCACGCCCATTTCACTAAAGCAGGTGCCGGTGACTAATCCAACGTATCCGGTACCAACAACCGCGATTTTCATTGATTAGGTATGATATTAATGCCAAATACAGGAAGAGAGGCTCTTCCTGTATTTGGGGGTGAACTAAGTTAGATTTCCTGATTACCTTGGATACCGAAATCCTTGCTGATGGAGGCGTCCTTGGGCGTATCATCAACGTAATAGCCGCCACTATCACCACCATAACCGTATCCGTATCCATAACCATATCCATAACCGTAACCCTTGCCGTAACCGTAGGCGTAGGAGTAGTTGTAACGGGTTTTGCTGACCTTGATGTCGTTGACGAGAATCGTAAGATTCTTGATTTTCTTCTCGTCGGACATGCGCTCAAGTTCGTACATGTACTGCTGCTCAACCCTACCGTCGCGAATCACGTAGATGGTGAGATCCACATGCCTGTTAACAACAGCGGCATCGGCAATCAGGTTGTAGGGCACGGTATCGAGGATTACGTAGTCATATTCTTTCTTCAGTTGCTCGATCATCTTGTCCATGTTCTCACTCAAGAGCAACGCGGTGGGGTTGGGCGGAATGGCACCAACGCTGATGATGTCGAATCCCTCATGGAGCGGGCCACGGTGAATCACATTGTTAAGGTCTTTCTCTTTACCAGACAAGTAAGCGGAGACACCTGAACCATCTTGCACACCGACGTACTCCGAGAACTTACCTTTACGCAAGTCAAGGTCGACTACTACGACTTTCTTATTTACGTAGGTGTAAGCTAGTGCTAAGTTCACGGCCACGAAACTCTTTCCTTCACCAGACATAGTTGAGGTGAACTGGATAACCGTCGCGTCACCATTAGGATTATTCTGCATGGTCACGAAGTCAAGGTTGTTACGCACGATTCGGAACGACTCGTTCATGCGGTCATTGGACGTCTCGTTAACGACAATCTCACCAGTAACGTTCGATTTCTTGGCAGGCAACTCACCCAAGATGGGGATGTCGCAGACTTCTTCAACCTCACGACGCGTGTGGATGGTCTTGTCAAGCGAGAAATACCAGAATACTGCGTACAGTACAAAGGCTGGAATCAGCAAGCCGATGATCATACCTGTGAAAACGATACGGGACAACGGTGCCGATACTGGGTTGGGGTTAGGTATAGCCGCCTCCATAATCTTGGCATTAGGCTCGATAATAGCAATCTGAAGGGCATTCTCTTCGCGCTTGTTGAGCAAGTACAGGTAGAGTTGCTCTTTGATTTTCTGTTGGCGGGTAACCTCGGTGATGGCTTTCTCTTGAGCGGGGTTGGCCATCATATTTGATTCGGCTTGACTCTGCAGTCGCTGTGCTTGGTTCTGACGAGTGCGCAGGGTGCTCATGTAGTTGTCAAGACTGGCAATGATATTGTTTCTCGACAACTCCATCGAAGCCGAGAGCTCTTTCATTACAGGATTCTCGCTGCTGGATGAGGCGGCAATCTTTTGATAATCCCTGACTTCTTGGTTGTAATTATTGATCTGTCCAATAATACCCGAGTTGTTCATTCCTGTGTTAGCGGGAATGAGGTCGGTGGGCGACATGCTGGCAATGAAATTGCGAATCTGTGCGGCCAGGTTGATTTCGAGGTTCAAATCCTCGGTCTTATCCATAGTGCGCATGTTATTGGACGCAGTACCCAGCATGCGTGAATTCACGGTGTTGGCCGTTAGGATTGCAACCTCGTTGTCAACGCCACTCAAGTCCTTGGATAAGTCGGCAACACGCTCCTCAATGAAGGCGTTGGTGTTGCGGGCCAGTTGGGTTTGATCATTGATTCCTTCTTGGTTATAGGCTACAACCAACGAATTAAGGATATCTGCACACATTTCAGGGTTCTCACCTCTAATGGCGAGTCTGAGCACGTCACTATGGGTGTCGGCAAATTCGACAACCAGCGATCCTGCTAATGATCTGGCTAAAGAAGAGGGGTTGCTTATCCTGACAATGAGGTTCTTGTCAATGTAATAGTCGTTGAAGTTTTTGGTCTTGGTGATGGCCAAGGGTCCGTAATCGGTATTGATTTTGTTACCGAAGTGGGCCTTTTTCCAAGTGCCGTTGTTGATGCAGAACTCGAATTCCTCATCAGATTTTGGCAGGATTGTGATGGAAAAGCCACTCGTGATTTCCTTCAGCGGGGTCACCTGAATTGGGGTGTTCTTGTAGATGTTCACGTCGCGCAGGAACATATGGGCATAGTACTGAACGTTCAGGCCAAGCGAGTTCACTACAACCTCCATCACCCTAGAAGATTTGAGCTTGTGGGGCTCATTGGGGATGTAGTTGACGGTGGTGAAACCCAGGTCGCTGAATGTCATTGACGGAGTGCCCTGTGCGCTGTCCTTTGAGCGGATCAAGATAGAACTCTTGGCGACGTAGAACTGAGGCAGCGTCTTACCGTAGAGGTAGGCAATACAAGCGCATACAATGATGGAGAGGACAAACCAGTACCAGTTGTAAGCACAGGCGAGAAACAGACGGTCCCACTTAATACCCGTGCGGGCGCGTTTTTTCTTTTTCTCTAGAGCGGCCGCTTTTGCGACCATGTCTTCTTGAATTATCTGTTGTTGCATGTTAAGAAATATTTTTCTAACCTAATAGCGGCATCATGTTGTTGACTTTACCGCATAATTTGCTGCAAATTTACTGCAATTCGCTAACACGGCAAACTATTATGTGAAAAAAAATGTGAACAATTATCGCGGGGTGGTTATTGTTGACTTTCCAAGACTAAGTCGAGCAGACGGGTAAACCAAAAACAAGGTGGCTGCCAGAATGGCAACCACCTTGGTATGAAATGATGAAAAAATGATGTTAACTGTTGAGCATCAATCGATTTCCTCGTCTGCCTCATAGCCGCCCATCTCACGGATGGCGTTTTTGAGCATTACATACTGCTGGAACAGGTGATTGACGGGAATCTCATCCTGAGTGTAGTCGTGCATCGGGCTCTTGAGGAAGAAGCTCAGGAAGCGCTGCGTGCCGTAACGGCCGGCGCGGTGAGCGAGGTCCATGAGCAGACACAGGTCGAGGCACAACGGAGCAGCGAGGATAGAATCGCGGCACAGGAAGTTGATCTTGATCTGCATGGGATAGCCCATCCAGCCAAAGATGTCGATGTTGTCCCAGCCCTCCTTGTTATCGTTGCGGGGCGGGTAGTAGTTGATACGTACCTTGTGGTAGTAGTCGCTGTACAGGTCGGGCTGGTCGTCAGCAACGAGAATCGACTCAAGGGTAGAGAGCTTGCTCACCTCCTTGGTGCGGAAGTTGGCGGGCTCATCGAGTACGAGGCCGTCGCGGTTGCCCAGGATGTTGGTTGAGAACCAACCGTTCAAACCGAGCATGCGGGTGCCGATGATGGGGGCAAAACCGCTCTTCACCAGGGTCTGGCCAGTCTTGAAGTCCTTACCGGCAATGGGCACGTGGGTCTTCTCAGACAGTTCCCACATGGCGGGAATGTCAACGGTGGTGTTGGGGGCACCCATGATGAAGGGGCAATCCTCCATGAGGGCAGCATAAGCATAGCACATCGAGGGAGCAATCTTGTCAACAACATTGTCCTTCATGGCCTGCTCCAGGGCAGCAATAGTGCCGTGGTACTTCATGTCGGGCTCTACGTAGATCTCGGTCGAGGCTGCCCAGAGGACAACAACGCGGTCCACGCCGGTCTCTTTCTTGAAGGCACGGATGTCCTCACGCACCTGCTCGGTCATATCCCAGCGGTCCTTGCACTGCTTCACGTTGTCACCGTCAAGGCGCTTGGCGTAGTTCTTGTCGAAGGCAGCCTTCAAGGGCTTGATCTTCAGCAATTCGTCCTTGACGGGCTCAATGTCCTTTTCCTTCAGCACCTCAGCGTTGATGGCGCTCTCATAGGCGTTGGCGGGGAACACGTCCCAAGCGGCGAACACCAGGTCGTCGAGAGTAGGCATCGACACGATGTCTTTATAATGTAAGTATTTCTTGTTCTCGCCTTTTCCTACACGAATCTTGTCGTACTGGGTCATGCTGCCCACGGGCTTTGCGAGGCCCTTGCGCGCCATCATCACACCAGTCATGAAAGTGGTGCTCACAGCACCCAATCCTACTACCATAATACCCAATTTACCGGTAGCGGGCTTAACGATTTCTTTTGCCATAATTTTTATTAACTTAATGTTTTAATGTTTAGGTAGTTATCTAACAGTATTCTGTCCAAAAAATATCGGACTTGTTTGCCGCAATCGGTTTTCTCTCGCGAAAAACGTCGCTAAATTACTGCCTTTTTCTGAAATAGAATCTAAAAGTATATGAAAAATTTGTATAATTACGTTAATATTTAGTCGAGTTGTAAAAAATATATTAAATACTGGCAATATTGCGTATTTAGATGTTAATAAAGTAAAATTAGGCTTTTGGCCATTTTCCGTGTTTTCGGTCATTTTTCGTGCCGTTTTTGCTCTTGGCCTCATTTTTTGTGGTTTCCCATATCGCATTTTTTGGAAAGACTGACCTTCATTGGGCTTCCTGGGGCATTCAAGATGGTGCCAAGTCATATTGCGCAAAACTGGGGATTGAACTCACCGTTTTGGTTGATTAATCAGTGGTATTTGTTTATTTTGTTTGGCTAATTAATAAATAATGTATAATTTTGTCATCGCATATTAACGCCATTAACAGATAAATATTTAATCAACATCTATATTAATTTAATTTAAAGTGCACTTATGAAAAAGTTTTTCTTTGTTAGTGTGATGGCCTTGATAGTCAGTATCAGTGCCATTGCAGGCATTAACGAGAAATTGTCCGCTTCGACACAGTTGCTGATAGCTGAGCGCGACGGAAAGATTTCTCTTGACATGAAGGTTGATGGACCCAAATTGCTGACTCGCGCGCCGTTGTTGCGCACGCAGCCTGTCGAGCGTCTCATCGCGGCCCCCGAAAGGATTAATGGCGTGGAGATGGTGTCGGCATTTATCCACATCAATCCCAACAATACGTCAGGGATTGAGTCGATGGGCGTCATCATCCAGGAACGTTTCAATGACTTTGTCACGGCAATGGTTCCGGTTCACAAGATTGAGCAGATTGCTGGCCTTTCAGGCGTGCAGGAGATTAACGTGGCACGCAAGGTGAGCCACAAGACCAATATGGCTCGTTATTACACCAATACTGATGATGTGCTGAATTTCAGCAACGACGCCATTGCTGCTGGCCTGCCTCAGGCCTTCAAGGGATCGGGCGTTGTGGTTGGTGTGATTGACGACGGTATCGACTTCCAGCACACGATGTTCAAGGATGCCAATGGTAACAGCCGCATCAAGCGCGCTTATGTCGCTACTGGTGCCGGCCGATTCACCACCTACACGAGTGTGGGCTCAACACCGACTACTGATGATAGCGCTGAATCTCATGGTACTCACACTAGTACTACTGCTGCAGGTAGCGAGATTACTGTGGGCACTACCGTATATGGCGGTATGGCTCCTGAGGCGAGCTTGGTTCTTGTTGGCTGCGGTGATTACTTGTATAACACCAATATCGCCAATGGTATCAAGTACATCTTTGACTATGCCGACAGCCAGAACATGCCCGCCGTATGCAGCATCAGTCTGGGTACCCACATGGGTCCTCATGATGGTAGCGGTGAGTTGGCATCTACCTATGCCCAGTATGCTGGCAGCCATGCCAACCACATTATAGTATATGCTGCCGGAAATGAAGCCGGTGGTTCCTATGGTAAGCAGTATAGTGGTGGAACGGCTTCGTCAAGCACTCCATTCACTACGGTGCTCAATGGATGCTATTATCCTTATAATGGTTATGGCAACAGCTATCTCAATAGGTTGTATTATGGCTATGACGTGTTCTATGCCCGTACAGCCAATAAGTCGCTTGCATGCCGCCTTCATGTGGTGGATACCAGCGGCAATAGTGTTGTCTGGACCTCTAACGCCATCACTTCGAGCACCTCGAGTGTGAGCGGCATTACCACCTACTTCAGCTCATCGCCTCAAGTGACGATCTCCAGAGACAGTTACAGCAACAAATACTATGTTCAGCTCTACTTTAACCAAATGTCTAAGAAGAGCGCATATCAGGACAGTAAGTATGCCTTGGCCGTGAGTGTTTACCCCACCAGCGGCTCGTGCATTATTGATAGTTGGGACGTGAGCGGCTATAATGCGTTCGGTTCGATGTCGGGCACTTACGGTGGCTACACCTTCGTTGCCGGTTCTGACGATTGCAGTATCGATGACGAGGTCGCTTGTGAAGACGTTATTTCGGTGGGTGCTTACTGCTCCAAGCGCACCGTCAAGGACTATAACAACACGTCTCACTCATTGGGTTATACCCTGAACGATATTGCCTATTTCTCGAGCTATCAGGTAGCTGGTAGCGGCCCTACGGGTGTCGCAAAGCCTGACATCTGTGCCCCTGGTGCAACAATTGTTGCTGGTATCAACCACTATGACAGCAATTATATGAATAATCAATTGGCTGATTATGGACTGTACCTGGTTTACAATAGCACCAATTCCTCGTTGGGTAATATGGACGGTACTTCGATGGCTACACCTTGTGCTGCCGGTATCATCGCCTTGTACCTGCAGGCTGCCAAATATGTGAATAAGACCCTGAATACCGAGGGCATTCGTGATGTGTTTGCTAACTCTGCCATCCATGACAGCTATACCAACAAGAGCAACTTTGGCCGCTATGGTAAGATTAACGCTCTGGGTGGTATCGAATACATTCTGGGTGATGCGGTTGTTGTTCCCGAGTTGTCGGTTAATCCCACCTCGCTGAGTTTCACTGGCGAAGTTGGCTCATCTGTGACCAAGACGTTTACCGTCACGGGTACCAACCTGACAAGCAATGTGAATGTGAGCGTGACGGGCACCGGCTTTAGTGTGAGTCCCACGACAATCAGTGCAGCTGCCGCTATGGCAGGCGCTACTGTGACCGTGACTTATAGTCCGACCACCTCTGGAACCAAGACGGGTACGGTAACCGTTTCCAGCACAGGTGCCGAGAATGCTACGGTAGCACTCACGGGTACTGCATCGGCAACGCCGACGCTGAATGTTGCTCCCACCTCGTTGTCGTTCAACACGACGGTAGGCACCCCTGTGACTAAGACGTTCACTGTGACTGGCGCTAACCTGACTGATAATGTCTCGCTTGAGGTGACTGCAGGCTCTGCCAACTTCAGCATTGACAAATTCACTATCCTCAAGTCGGCTGTTGCCAATGGTGTAACGGTTACCGTTACTTACGATCCCGAAACTGCAGGCACCCACACGGGCACTGTCACCGTTTCAAGTGCTGGCATGACATCCAAGACTGTAACCTTGAGTGGTACATCTCAAGAGCCCGTGCGCACGATTACCGTAGAACCCAGCACTCTCTCGTTTGAAACAGTTGCAGGCCAATCGGTTACCAAGACCTTCGCTTTGCAGGGCAGCAACCTGAATGGCAGCTTGACGCTGACACTGAATGACCCCAGTGGTTTCTACTCCATCACGCCGACCACAGTATCAGCGGGACGTGCTGCTAATGGCTTGAATGTGACTGTTACCTACAACCCCACGGCTGGCGGTACTCACAATGCAACCATCACCATCAGTGGCGGCGGTGCTGAGCCTAAGACTGTCACCCTTAATGGCACAGCTACGGCTCCTACCATTAATGTGAATCCCACTTCACTGTCGTTGTCGGCCGTAACAGGTGAAACCGTTACGCAGACGTTCACCGTCAGTGGTGCCAACCTGACCGGCGCCCTGTCGCTTGCCCTCACCGATGCCAATGGCGTGTTCAGCATTAATAGGACCAGCATTACTGCAGCCAGCGCTGCTACTGGTGTCACCGTAACCGTGACCTATCACCCGACGACTGCCGGCACACATCACGGCACAGTGACTATCAGCGGTGGCGGTGCTGCCGCAGTGACCGTTAACCTCAACGGTACCGCATCTGAGCCCGTACGCATGATTACGGCTTCTACCGATGTCCTCAACTTGTCCTCTATAGTTGGTGAGACTGTGACAGGCACGTTCACTGTTACTGGCCAGAATCTGACTGGACCGATCAACCTGTCGCTGAACGATGCAAACGGTGTTTATAGCATTACTCCTACCACAATCAGTGCTGCACAGGCTGCTAACGGCGTGACTGTGACCGTAACCTACGCTCCTACTGCATTTGGCAACCAGGCCGCTTCAATTACCATTAGCGGTGGTGGCGCTAATCCCGTCACTGTTAACCTGAACGGTACTGCCAACATCGTGAAGTATGCTCCCGTGATGCTTGCTGCCAACGATGACTTCGTGGCTCTGACACGATTCCGCGCCAACTGGACCGACGAGACTCCGACCTACAATGTGACAAGCTATACCCTCGAGGTGGACAAGATGCAGACCACTCCCGAGGTGACCGAACTTGAGGTAGCTGACTTTACGGGTCTTACTGCTCAAATTAACTCATCCAACCAGTTGACCAATCAAGCGAACAATGCTTCACAGTTCCTGCCAACAGGCTGGAGTGCAAGCACGTTGTTGTGGGTTAATAACGGTTATCTGATGTCTGGCGTTCTGAACGGTAACATCGGCACAATAACCACCAAGACCTATGACCTCACTGGTTATGACAAGATGACCGTTGTGGTTGACGCGAGCGTGTTCAGCAATACGACCTATGGCACGAGTGCCACTATCAGGATTTCGAATAGCGCTGGTTATCAGGATCTCACCCTGAACAGCACCAACTTCGGAACCTACACCGTCGTTCTCGACTGTGCAGCCACCGAGCAAGTGACCATAACCAGCGTGAGCGGCATCTATTGCATCCAAGGCATCACCATCTATGCTGGTGATCTCAATGCTGCCCAGCTCAACCTCATGGCTACTGAGACTGGTGGCACGTCCTACCGCCTGATTACCGATATCACTCCCGATATGTTCTACGATGTTCTGAACCTTGAAGCTGCTGGAACCTATTCCTATCATGTGAAGGCTCTGTATGCCGACGGTAGCGAGAGCGACTGGAGCAACCTCGAGTGGGTGACCTTGCACGAGCATAATGGTATGCTTGGCGATGTGAACCATAATGGCGTTATTGAGATTGCCGACGTCACCATACTCATTGATGGTATTCTCGACGTTGATACGGTTTGCCCGATTTGTGCCGACGTGAACGAGAATGGTGTTATTGAGATCGCCGACGTGACGATTCTCATCGACATGATTCTTGAAGGCCGCAATACCATGAACATGGGTTACACGTTGAAGCCTGCAACCCACATCATCGAGATTGCCGATTAATCACAGGTTGATATAACCTGACTGCTCAGAGCGGGGTGTGCACCAGGCGTGCGCGCCCCGCTCAAATTATTACGTACAGCATGCTTGTGCTCTAAGCCCTACAGTTCGGTAATTATGGCCATGAACGATAAAACACACCTTTGGATGGGAAATTCAGAATAACGAATTCAATATACTTGTTGGATTTTGTTATATATCTAAATTTCAACAGCATAAACGCTTCTTTGAAATAAACACACATATACATTTAGGAATAGCACATTGAATTGTAGCCATATTTTGAGTAATTTTGCAGAAAAACACAACAATATGAAGAAGCTGTTTTTAGTCATATTAATCGGTTTGTTTGTCAGTTGCGTCAAGGTAAACAATGCTCCCCTAGACGAAGAAGATGGCGAACTGGTAGCTTTGCTCAACAAATTGGACAAATGCCAGAATACCGGGGATCATGAGCAGTGCTTCAAATTGTATTCGCAGATCGCTGCTGAATATGAAAAGAAGAACTTAACCGAGTTGCAAAAGCAATACCAAAAGAAGATGCTGAGCGAAGCCGAAGTGATCAGCAATAATAATAAGGTATATGGTCATATACTCATGGCTGAAGCTCTACAGCAATTGGCAACCGCTTATATGGTAGAAGGAATTTTGGACAGTGCTTCAATTGAAGCCCATCAGGCCTATCAATTAGCACCGAAGGACACATTGGATTTCAGAGCTCAGACGCTCCTTTTACTCGCTCAAATCCATCTCATGGCTGAAGAGGGCGACAGTGTCGAGCATTACATCACTGAAGCTAAAAGTGTCTATCCCAAGGTTGTTCAAACTGACCTATACCGCATCACACATGCCTATGGGCTCAACTTACAGAACCGAAATGAGGATCTGATGGCGGTTCTTCCTTCCTATATATCTGAATGCAGGATTCATGGACAGGCTGAACTGACCCGCCTCTTGATGTATCATCACCAAGAAGCGAATCAATGGAGGGAAGCCTATGACGACGCCATCAACCTGATGGACATTACCGACAGCATTGCAAGGAGTGAAACCTCGGAGAACATGGCACGAATCCATGAACTGCAGCATGAGCGCCAGATGGAGTTCCAGCGAGCAGAACACAAGGCTGAACAAGCTCGACTGTATGTCATCATCATTGCGGTTCTACTTCTGTTATTGGCTGCAGCTGTAGCTGGATTATTCTATCGTCGTAAGGCACGGATTGCCCATGACAAAGAATTGGAGGCTATGCGCCTCTCAGAAGCTGCCCAAGCCAATGAAAATTTGGTGCGCGAGGAAAATATCAAGCTGCAACGCCTGTACTACGAGCACCTATATGCCATCATCCTGCCCATTCTCAACGCCAACCGCAACAAGAGCGGGCATATCAATCTTGAGGAGTCATCCTGGGAACTCATTGAGAAAAACACCGATATGGTTCTTCCCGGATTCACTTCCCGCCTGCGCAAGCAACATCCTGCACTAACAACCGAAGATGTGCGTTTCTGCTGTCTGCTGATGATGCGGGTACCAAATGTCCTTCTTGCTGGCGTTTACGGCATAGCGCCCTCGTCGATCGCAGTCAGGAAACAACGCATGAAAAAGAAACTGGACAACGATATACAGAATCAAACAATTGAAAATTATCTAAACCAATACTTGATATGAAAATGAAAAGAACACTATTCACCTTCTTGTGCCTGATTTCGCTTTTGACGCAGGCACATGCAGGCGGCATTTGGGAAGAGGGCTCGCAATGGGATGTTATTTACACCTATGGCACTACAGGTATTGAAGATAGTACTGAGGTTGAGGTACACGAAATAATAGTAACCTTTCGTCTGCTACCTGCCTTCGATAACTATATGGCCCTTGAAGAGACTGTTACCTTTAATGGCGAGGTTGAATCTGTCCAGGTTCAAGGCTATATTCGCAATGCTGGAGACAGTTTAATTTATGTGCGACCTGTCTTGTATGACGGCAGCATTGGTGATGAATGTCTGCTCTACGATTTTCGTGAACCATACGAATATGGCGGCACAGTAAGATATGGAGTCATCGGTGGAGAAGTCAAGGAAGAATTCATCGATTGGCAAGAAGACACCTTGGATTACTACATAATGAACAACGGCGACACGCATTGTTTGCCTGCATGGAAAGGTATCATCTATCAATATGGCTACATTGGAGGACCTATGGATCTTTTCCTGCTGAAGGCAGCTCCAGGAAAAACCCCAAAACCAAAACCTTCCAACATCAGTCATGTCATCTTCTCTACGAAGGGTGGCCACAAGACCATTTACATGAACAGTGGCGAGGAAGACGATGAAGATGATATCATTATAAATTACGATGAGATGTTGACCGACGGCACAATTTGGGAATGCTTAGCAGTTGGCACCGAGCAACCGGACCTCAAGAGCACCTACACCATTCAAGTCAAGGGAGACACTATCATCGGCAAACGTCACTGCAAGCAGGTTTATTCCTCGGAGCATAATATCCAAAAGACTATGTTTGAAGAGGGACGCAAAGTGTACGTTGTCAATGAGGATGGTCAGCCTGTGGTTCTGCTTGATTTTAACCTGCAAGATGGTGACCGTCTTGATGATGTGACGACAGCAAGCGTGTGGGATCAAGAAAACCAGGGCTATCACTATAGAACCATCACCATCGACATGGGATTTGATTGCGCGTCATATTTTGCAGGCGATACAGCGCCATGGGCCTACGACCTGATTGAAGGCATTGGCGTCAGCAAGGATGAATACCTCAAGCAATGCTTTCTCAATGAGGAAAACACCATCTCCTATATGCTGCGCTGCTGGAAAGAAGGCACGCTTGTCTATCGTGTGCCTCAGGAATACGTCCCCTTCGTCCGCGAGGATGTCAAGTGGGTGTATTACTATGACAATCCAATTGAAGGAATGGGTTATGAAGATGGCTTCATACCATACGGTGAGCACTACTATACATTAGAAATGAAGGGAGACACCGTGATTAACGGCAAAAGCTATAAACCAGTACACCTCTATAGCGGTGAAAGCATTAATGAGATGAACGACACCGTTCCGGTCTATCTGCGTGAAGAGAACAAGGTGGTCTATGGCATCATACCAGACGACAAGAGGTATTATGAGTGTCCAATAGGCATCGGGACAGAGGTGCAAGGCACGGAATTGCTCTCTACAGTACAAACTGGCGTCGAATTCATACTCTATGACTTTAATGATCCTGCCAGCTTCTATGAGTCATTGGACAATCACATGTTCCTCCATTACGACCATGCCGAGTTGGCTCAGGTTGGACGTCATCTGACCCAAAAGCATATCTTTAACCATAGAGTTGATGATGGTGTTATTTTCGGCAATGAGAACATCATTGAAGGAATTGGTTTTGTCGGTGAATCACCGGGAATGTCCCTTAACTACTTCTATGGCATCACTATAGGAATGGACCAAGTCATCAACCGCTTAAGCCATGTCATCGAGGATGGGGAGATTGTTTATAAGACCAAATGGTATAAAGAGCCCGTGCCTGACGATTACGAGTATGTGCCCTTTGTTCGTGAGGGAGTGAAGTGGGTGTACGCTTATAACAATCCATTCTGGGAATACGTTTTGGATATTCCTGAAGGCTTGCAATATTACAGTTTTGAGATGAAGGGTGATGTCCAAATTGGAGATAAAACCTATAAGCCCGTGGTATTGACCCATTACTTGGACAAAGAAGGACATAATAAGGAAGTCGAGGATTATACCCCCATTTGCCTGCGTGAAGAGAACAAGGTGGTCTATGCCATCCATCCTGACGGCATCCAGCATCCTCAATGTCCTGTGGGTTACGGTTGGCATATTAGTGATCCCTATGGCGACCTGCCAATATATTCAACCAGTGAAGAGTTCATTCTCTATGATTTCAACGATCCGATGGCGCTTTACTTTAATAATGAAGATTTCTGGAGTGAAGTTGATTATGACGGGACTTGGATGATGACCATTGGTGGCGAGAAGCGCAAATGCCATCATTATCAATCCTGGTATAGTGAGGATGACTTCATTATCGAGGGCATTGGCTATGACGGCATGGCGGGATTTCCACTATTCTACTTTGAGACGTTTATTACAGGGCTCCAGGTAGGTTATGGACTAAGCCATGTCATTGAGAACGATCAGATTGTCTATACCGGACGTTGGTATGATCCAGGTGTCCGCGTTGGTATCGACGAGGTGGTCACCGACCAGGAACGCCGCCCGATGGACGACTACTACTACAACCTGATTGGCCAACCCGTGGGCAGGGACGTTCCCACCGTCCCCGGCATCTACATCCATCAGGGCAAGAAAATTGTAGTGCGATAATCCATGACAAATCATTAAAACAACAATAGAAATGAAAAAGATAATATTTGGAATAGCATTGTGTGCTTTGGCACTTGCCGGATGTGGGCATGACACGGTTTTTGACGAGCTGGAGCCCCAAGTCTATACTGCTGAGAACGATCCTGCCCTCGAGAAACTCGAGACGAATGTCGGTTACTATTACGGTAATAAGGGTGTTGACCTCACACGTATTGAATTTGCCTACCGTGCAGCGGGGCAGTATTGCATCTTCCCCAGGACCGAGGCAAGAACCCTGCAATTGGCACAACTGTCTCAACAAGAGGGATATCAAATACAGCAAATCGGGTATTACTTTCTTGTTACCGGCGACCGTGACCTCATTACCGACAATGACTATGTCAGTGACCGTGATTTTGTAGGTCATTATGAAAACGAGCCAGAATTTCTAATGATCGGTCCTGGAATCACAGTTAGCGTTCCAGACCCCAAGACCAAGGATAAAATCCTGAAAGCCTACCGAGGGAAACTCACTGAATCAACTAATTCAGAACAAGGTCATGTCACTTGGAATGGAGACTATCTCTATCGGTTTGATTGCTCTCTCAAGACGTCGGAACAAGTGATGACCCTGGCAGACAAGCTTTACAGGCGTGACGACGTGACATGGGCCGAGGCCAGTATGTATATGCCAATACATTTATTCTAACCACACAAGTAATGATGACAATGAATGCAGCAAAGAAACTGATGACACTGCTGCTGGTGATGCTGTAATGTCAAAGAAGCATCAGTTAAAACAAGCTAAAGTTATATATAGCACTATCATAATATCAAAGCCTCAGAAATAGTTCTGTAGCTTTGTTATCGACAAGGTGGAAAACTACCGTGAGAGTCTGTCCACCTACACTTTTCATGCGCACAGCGGGGCTGTGTTCTGGTACGATGAGTTGTCCGATGGGAAAGGGGCGAGTGAAAATCTCTTGCATCTTGAGCTGTTCGATGATATTAAGAAATGAAATGGGGTGGTTTTGTTGTAGAATTTCTGCTAATATGGGTGGTAATTCGTTAATTTATTGTAAATTTGCCCACTAATTCTTTAATTACTCAATATGTTTTATTCTTAAATGTAAATGACTTATGAAGAAATTATCTTTACTTTTTCTGATGGTACTTGCATTTGCTGTATCGTCGATGGCTCAAACGACACTCCCGCGTCCCTTGAATCCTGAAGTCCAGGATTGGATTGATCGTCAACCCATTATCTTTGAGGACACGATTACCAATGAACCTGTTGAGTACGTGACCGCTTGTGAGATGATGTTCCAAATTGGTATGGATTTTATGCAGCGCCCTGTTGCCGACGATTATTACTTTGATATCGATGAGCTCATCGTCGATACGTTGACCTATACGTTGCTGGATGAGCAATATGTCTCTTACACCATCTTTACCGACTTTAACGAGGAGTTTGTTTTCACTCCCGAGATGTATCCCCAGTTTGAGGAACCGACGACCCGCATACCCTTTGGCTACGAGGGTGGCAACATCGAGTATTGGTTTGTGCATTTCCCTGGAAAGACCAATAATGTGGAGCCCCTTCGCGAGGCAGGATTTGATGTGGAGCCCTTCTTCCAGTGGCGCATTGGTATCCGCACCAACTATATCGTAGGTGATGAGGCAACATACTCCGACATCGTTTATTGGGAGATCTGTGACAAGCCTGTAACTCTCTTGGGTGATGTGGATGATGATGGCATGGTGGGTATTGCCGACGTTACCACTTTGATTGACTACATTCTGGGTGGAACCTCGAAAATCAACAAGTTTAATGCCGACGTTATATCAGACGAGAGCCTTAACATCGGTGATGTCACCTCAATCATCGACATGATTCTGTAAGCTTGGTTTTAGGATCGTGTGATGCATGATAATGATTATTGGTGTCCGCTAAAACTTAAAAAGCGATAAATGACCCGTCCGCAATGTCGATAAACAGGCGTTGCGGATGTTTTTTCTAAAAAGTAAGCCCCCCTAATTGAAAAAGTCGGGGAAAAGGGTGGG